>Ga0272446_1000388_pt1 | contig 69492 bp, 52 predicted proteins | sample YNPCB0061_FD_194587 | JGI IMG/M metagenome (GOLD analysis project Ga0272446, IMG submission 194587) | Hot spring microbial mat communities from Yellowstone National Park, WY, United States - YNP-CB-006-1 | ecosystem: Environmental > Aquatic > Thermal springs > Hot (42-90C) > Sediment | place...
AGGTGAGAGCAGGCAATAACTCTTTTTCTGGTTTTGCCTCCGCACTTGAGCAGTGAATTTTTGGGTTGCGGCTGGAAGCCGCGCTATGCGGTTACGGTACTTATTTGTTAATTTTCATAAGCGGACTTTGTACTGGTAGCCCGGAGGGCGGAGCCGGGATTGCAGGAATTTTCGGAAAGGTTCTAAGACTGTCATTGCGAGGAGGGCATTAGCCTGATGAAGCACTCTTACTCACGGGGAGGAGGATTGCTTTGTCACCCTTCGGGCTCCTCGCAATGACAGGGTTGTTACTTCAACGCACCCCAACCCGCATACTTCGCAGTATCCCCCAGTTCCGCTTCGATGCGGAGCAGTTGGTTGTACTTCGCCACACGGTCGGAGCGGGCGGGGGCGCCGGTCTTGATCTGACCGGTGTTCAGCGCTACAGCCAGGTCGGCGATGGTGGCGTCTTCGGTCTCGCCGGAGCGATGCGAGACAACCGTCCGCCAGCCTGCGCGGTGACAGAGTTCCACGGCTTCGATGGTCTCGGTCACAGAGCCGATCTGGTTGAGTTTGACCAGCAGGGCGTTGCAGGTCTGGTCCTGGATGCCGCGTCGGACGCGTTCGGGGTTGGTCACCAGCAGGTCGTCGCCGACGATCTGGATCTTGCCGCCCAGTTCCCGATTCAGCAATTTCCACGAATCCCAGTCATCCTGCGCAAGACCGTCCTCAAGAGAAACAATGGGGTAGTCGGTAATCCACTTCTTCCAAAATTCCACCATCTGCTCGCCGGTCAGTTTTTTGCCTTCCTTGCGCAGGTTGTAGAGTTTGGTATCTTCCTCGAACAGTTCCGAAGCGGCGGGGTCGAGCGCAATGGCAACGTCTTTGCCGCGGCCCGCTTTGAAGCCAGCCTTTTCGATGGCAGCAAGGATGACCTCGATGGCTTCGCTGTTGGCTTTCAACGCGGGAGCGTAACCGCCCTCATCACCGACCAGCGTGGCGTACCCTTTTTCCTTCAACACCGACTTCAGCGCGTGATAAATTTCCGCGCCCCAGCGCAGACCTTCTGCAAAGGTCGGCGCGCCGAGCGGCATAACCATGAACTCCTGCATGTCGGTAGATTGCCACGCCGTATGCGCGCCGCCGTTCAGGATGTTCATCATCGGCACAGGCAAAACGTGCGCATACACGCCGCCGAGATAGCGATAGAGCGGCAAGCCCAGCGAATTCGCCGCGGCTTTTGCCACTGCCATACTCACGCCCAAAATTGCGTTCGCGCCGAGTTTGGATTTGTTCGGCGTCCCATCCAGATCGAGCAAAGCGGCGTCAATGGCTTTCTGCTCCGCCGCGTCCCAGCCGAAGAGCGCATCGGCGATTACGCCGTTGACGTTTGCCACCGCCTGCGAAACGCCCTTGCCGAGAAAACGCTTCTTATCGCCATCGCGCAATTCGAGCGCCTCATGCACGCCAGTAGAGGCGCCCGATGGAACCGCCGCGCGCCCCCACGAACCGTCTGCCAGCGTCACTTCCACCTCGACCGTCGGGTTGCCGCGCGAATCGAGAATTTCAATTGCTGAAATACTTTCAATGATAGTATCCATTTTGTTCTCCAGATGCAGTTGAGATATACAGGCACATCGTTGCGATGCGCCGAGTTGTCTATGACGCCGGCAAGTATAACCGACTTTCCCCCTGTCGTTTCACGACGGCGCGCCGCCTCCTTCCCCGCCTCAGCCTGTTTCGCCGCCCGCTACATCCCCGCCGCTGACGCCTCTTCTCCTCCACAAAAGCGCTCTTACGGTACCGGCAGATTCTCACACAGCAGACGGTATTCCTCTCCGCCGAACAGATTGCTCCACTGCGTCTGTGAAAGATTTGCCGTCAGGCGGGCGCATGCCGTGACGACCAAATCCTGCGATTCGACGACAGGAATGGAGGAAACCTCCCAGAACTGAACGGCGCGCTGCGCAGCGGTTGCCATAAGGCTTCCATCCGATGAAAAAGAAAGACCCTTCACATCGCCGGCCAGTAGCACACGTCCCCTTTCCTTCATTGTAAGCGGGTCGAGCAGGAAGACATTGCCGCGCGAGCCAATCGCCAGCGTATCGCCCGCCGGGTCGAACGCCAGTGAATTGACAAACTCCTTGCGCAGTTCGCCGATTTCACGAAATGTTTTCCCATCCACCTGCCAGACCTTCAACAAGCCCGCCGAATTGCTTGCCGCAAACAGAGAGCCATCTGTGCTGAAGGCAAGGACCGCTTGATCGCCCGGTGCTTCCATTTCCGTGATGAGATTCCCATCCTTATCCATGATTTGGATTTTGTCTGTCATCCCCAACGCAAGGTAAGCAGGACCCGCCGTCACGGCAACCGTTCCCGAACCTTCCGCTGCCAGGTCTGCCGTCTTGCGGAAAGATGCCAGACTCCACAACTCCACTGCGCCGTTCGGGGTAGAGACAATCAAATGGGTGCTGTCGGGCGTGAAGGCGATGTGATGTTGCAGCGCGGTCTGGAACATGGTTCGCGGCTGGCGGGTTTGCAGGTTGTAAACCACCACATGCCCGTTCGCAGCGGAGACGCCCAGCCAGACGGAATCGGGGCTGAACGCCACCTGGGTGATGTCGCCGTTGAGGGTCAGCAGAGATTGGGCAGGAGGAACTGTCAGCGTGGGAAGACGCGAGGTTCCCAGCAGCCAGAGTTGAGGTCCGCTCGACGCGGCAAACCATTCACCGGAGGGGCTGAAGTCCACATCTCCGGTCAGGTTGGTAAATTGGAGATAACTTTCAGGGGCAGGCATGTCAGAGGTATCCCACAGGCTGATTTCTCCGCCGGCATCGCCTGCCATGAGGCGCGTGCCATCGGCATTGAAACCAAGCGCTAACCCTGTCTCTTTGAGCGGAATGTCGAAGACCTCGGTGCCGGTGGATGCGTTCCACACTCGCACAGTGCGGTCGGCGCCTGTGGTGGCAAGCCATTGACCATTAGCGCTGACTTCTACGGCGTTGATCTGTCCGTCTTGTGCCATGCGCAGGCGCTCCGTCCCATCGGTGGTGTTCCACAGGCGAATGCGCTGGTCGGCAGAGACCGTGGCGAACCACGAACTGTCCTTCGTGAAGGCAATATCGGTGACGCGGTTTTCGTGCAGGCGGCGGTAAATTTCCTGACCGCTTGGGACGCGCGCGGCGACGATGTAGCCATCTACACCGCCGCTGACAAGGTAACGATTATCGGGGCTGAAGGCAAGGACAAGCACTTCTCCTTTGTGCCGCCCGCTGGAGAGAGGATCGCCGCCTTCGATTAAATTCCACAGTGTTACAGTGCCTGTGACGGAGCCAGCCGCGATGAAATTCCCATCCGGGCTGAAGGATGCCACTTTCAACCGCGACACTGCCTGCAGGTCATATTTCCGTTTGCCGTTTTGCATGTCTACCAGCGTAATCCGTCCGTCATCGAGCGTGACCGCCGCCTGATCGCCGGTGTTGCGAATGTCCAAATCGCGCACGATGCCCCCCGCCTGATAAGTGTACAACACTTCACCGTCTGCCACGCGGATGAATTGAACCAGCCCAGACTCATCCCCCGTCACCAGCATTTGACCATCGGGACTGAAGACCGCATCATTCACCGACTTGGGGCTGACCCGGCAAAAGAGCAGTTCTCCCCCCGACGCCTTCCACACGCAAGCGTTGCCATCTGCCCCGGCGGTGACGAATAAATCGGCGCGCGCGTTGTACGAAAGCGCATTGATGCTCCCGTTGCGCTGTTCCTGATGGATGGGAATAGGCAGCAGGCTGATATTTCGGCGCAGAATCTCCTCGGCTTCTTCGGAGGGCGCCGTCTTCCAGGAGGCGATTGCCAGCAGAGTGCTGGTGTACAGTTCGCCGGGCTGAGACTGGTAAATTTGCGCCCGCGCGGCGCTTTGTTGCGCCAGAGCGAAGCGCGCGCGTTCTTCGGCGCGTTCGCGTTCTGTTTCGGCGATGGTGCGTTGTCTTTCGGCTTCTTCCTTTGCTGCCAGCGCTTCTTTTGCGTTTTTGATTGCCAGCGCTTCGTTTATCTCGGCTTTGAGTCTTTGCTCGGTGGCGAGTTGGGCATTCAGGTTTGCGCGCTCCTCGTTGGCGATGGCAAGACTGCGCTGATAGAGAGCAAAGGATGTCAGCGCTGCCAGTACAACGATGACCGCCGAAACAACCGTCCAAAATACCTGCTTGCGCTTTTCGTTCTTGACGCTGTACTCCAAAAACATCTTTTGGAGCGGGGTTAGTTGAGGTTCTTTCCCTTGTGCATCTTGTACTTGCTTGAGCACCCGCCGCAGTTCGCCGCCGTGCAGGAGCAGGCTGGTTTCCTTTCCGTGGTGCCATTCGAGCGCTTTCCCCAGCAGGCGGTTGTGGCTGGCAACCCACTCGAAATCGAGTTCCATGGCATTGCGGAAGTTTTCCAGCCCTGTCTCAAAATCATCCTGTTCGCGCAGGTGAATCCAGTTGAGGCGCCGGATGACCGGGTTCACTTCCTGGGCTGGGGTATCGCGCAGGACGATGGGAATGATGCGCTTGTTATATTTGAAAGCGTGGTTGACTTCGATGTTGCAAACTTCGGATACCGCCGAATCGGGGCTGAGGAAGAAGACAACTGTATCTGAACCTTCTATGCCGCGCTTGATTTGGTCGAGCCAGTCGGTGGCTGGAGGGATGTCCTCCCAGTCCACCCATACGTCATATTCCATTTTCTCAAAAGCGGAGATGATGACGCGGGCGCGTTCCTTATCTTTTCGGGAATAGGAGACGAAAATCTTTGCTTTCATGGCTGCCTCTTTCGGCGGTGCGCTTGTGCATTGTCCAAGCCTGATGCCAGAGAACTTCCCTACGCTGCGCTGGCGCTGCCGTATCCTCCCTGAAGGGGAGCAGAACAGCAGGGGAACAATGTTTGCAGCACAGCGCAGCCAAAACACTAAACTTGACCTGATTTATCTGTAATTTTACGTATTCTACTTGATGAGCCTCCAACTTGGGGCAGTGGTTTTATGGTAAAACATTGCACATGCAAAACAAATTCAATCGAGTGATAAAAAACGACTGGAATGCCCGCGCGCAGGGCAAGGGTGGCGGTTTCGACCTTTTTAATCGTTCGCGCCAATTTGGTGTGTCGGCAGGTTTTCTAAACACTTTCTCCCGTGTTCAACAGTGGAGGCAGGCATGAAACCTTTCTGGTTGGGTTGGCTGGATCGGGTTCAAATTTCCGACTCTGCGCTTCTTGGCGGGGTTGCCCTGGGGCTGGGATTAGCCTCCGGTATTGGCATCTGGCTTTTCAAACAAATGATTGTCTTGGGGCATGAGTTTTTTTTAGTTTCCCTGGGTGGTTTTTTGCAAACCTACGGGGCATGGATGACAGTTTTTGTCCCCGTTCTCGGTGGTTTGATCGTTGGTCTCATCCAGTATTATTTTATTGGCATTGAGCGGTACCATGGTGTGGCGGGTATCATCGAATCGGTGGCGTTATCCGGCGGGCGGCTGCGGTATTGGCGCATTCCAGCCAAGGCAATCGCTTCGGCGGTGTCTATTGGCGCTGGCGCCTCCGTGGGGCCGGAAGATCCCTCGGTACAGATTGGCTCGAATCTCGGCTCGATGTTCGGGAGTATGCTCAAGATGTCGGAGGAGCGGGTCCGCATCCTGGTCGCTGCAGGAGCCGCCGCTGGGGTTGCCTCTGCGTTCAACGCGCCAATTGCCGGTGTCTTCTTTGCGGTGGAAATCATTCTCGGCGAGATTGGCACGAACGCTCTGGGTATCGTTGTGCTGGCATCGGTGATTGCTTCGGTGTTTACGCAAGCGGTTTCTGGAACCCAGCCTGCCTTCAGTGTGCCAGCCTACGCCTTCAATTCACCGTGGGAATTGATTTTGTATTTTGTGCTGGGTTTGATTGCAGGACCCATTTCTGCACTGTATGTAAAACTGCTGTACTGGTTTCAAGATTTTTTTCATGGTTTGAACATGCCGCGCTGGGGTAAACCGGCAATTGCAGGCGCGCTGGTTGGTGTGGCTGGTATCTTCCTGCCCGAAATTTTTGGCGAAGGGTATCACGTTATTGGAGATGTGCTGAATGGACGTACGGCTGTTTTAGGGCTTGTGCTGGCGCTGATGTTTGCCAAACTCGTGATGACCCCCGTCAGTATTGGCGGCGGATTTGCCGGGGGTGTTTTTGCTCCCGCTTTGTTCATCGGCGCGATGCTTGGCGGGGCATTTGGAATGTTTGCTCAAAGCCTGTTCCCATCTCTGCACATCGTGCCGGGCGCGTTTGCGATGGTAGGGATGGCGGCTGTACTGGCTGGGGCGGTTCACGCTCCGCTGACGGCGATTCTGCTGCTCTTCGAAATGACGCACGATTATCGCATCATCCTACCGCTGATGTTTGCAGTGATCGTGAGCCTGTTGATTTCTCGCTGGATCGAATCTGATTCAGTATATATGCTGGGACTGGCGCGCAAGGGCATCCGCATTCAGCGCGGGCGGGATGTGGAGGTTTTGGAGCGTATCACGGTGGAGGAGGTGATGACCGAATCACCGCCTTTCCTGTATGAAGATATTCCGATGAAGGAAGCCTTGAACTACATGCTTGCACATCACATCCATGGGGTGCCGGTCCTCACGCGGAGAGGAGAATTGTTTGGCATTGTCACCCTGTACGATATTCGCGATACGGAGCGGACAGAAAATGAACGGGTTGGCGAGGTTTGTAGCCGTGACCTGTTGGTTGCGTTTCCCGATGAAACGATTGGGGCGGCGCTGCGGCGCATGGCTGTCCGCGATATTGGGCGCATGCCGGTCGTGTCGCGTGAAAATCCAAAGCAGCTGGTCGGTTTGTTGCGGCGTTCAGACGCCATTCGTGCTTATGACATTGCCTTGAAGCGGCATGCCGTTCTACGTCACCGTGCCCAGCAGGTGCGGCTGGGCGCTTTCAGCGGAGTGGATGTGCAAGAGACGGTGGTTCAACCTGGCGCCCCATGCGATGGCAAGGCTGTGCGCGATGTGGCTTGGCCCCGCGATTGTGTCATTGCCAGTGTGAGGCGCGGCAGCCGCCTGTTCATTCCACGCGGCGAAACGATATTGAAAGCGGGCGATGCACTGGTATTCGTTGCCGAAGGGGAAGCGCGCCGCCTGGTGGAAATATTGTGCCAAAAAGAAAAGGTCACGCGTGCAGCGTGACCTTTTCTTTTCGATACCAAACCATGTTTATTTACGGTAGACGACGTGGAGTTGATAACGAGCCGCCTTGAAATACGCCGCTGCAAATTCGGCAGCGTCCTTTGGGTCATAAGGGGCGCAGCTGAATACATCGAGATAGATAGCGCGGCTGGCATCAGCAAAATGTGCAGAGACGAGGGACGTCTCGATGAGTTGCGTCATGCTGAAGCCCTGAACGCGCGGATCGTCGCCAAAGAACACAACCTGTGTTTCTCCATAGCGCCGCATCTTGATGCGGTCGCAGAGGAGAACGACGAACTCGCGGATGGCATCTGCATTCTGCATAAGGGACAAATCGCAGTCATACAGATCAATGGCAGACGAAATACCCCAGTATTCGGTCTCGTCCTTTTTCTCTTCTAGTTTCAGGGAGGGCATGTTGGTCATTTGTACAACTCTTTTCTGAAGAATTCCGGCAGGGCAAACGCAGCCTTGTGAACTTCAGGGTTGAGATATTTGTTCTCACCGGGCGGATAGGGCGTTTTTAGCCCCTCGGTCCAGGGTGTATTCGAGACGTACATGAAACCAATGCCGCCGCCGGGGTAGGTGGGAATGTTGGCGTAATAATATGCCGGATTTTTGACCAGTCCCTTTGCCGCCTGGTAAATTTGCTTGATCAATTCCGTATCGAAGAAGGGTTGTTCGCACTGCGTTGCCGCTGCGCCGCCGGGCGCCAGCGCGCGCACCATCAACTTGTAAAACTCGTCTGAGAACAACCGCTCTGCCATGCCGATGGGGTCGGTGGTATCGGAAATGATCACGTCGAATTGACCGGGGTTTTCTTCGAGGTAGCCAAAGGCGTCCCGAATGAGCAGTTTGGCGCGTGGATCCGCCCAAGGGTCCCCGAAAGAGGCGGCGAAGTGTTCGCGTGAAAGTTCCACCACGCGGCGGTCCAATTCGCAGACTACCGCCTCTTCTACCGAGGGGTATCGCAGCACCTGCTGTAGTGAGCCGCCGTCCCCGCCGCCGACGATCAGCACGCGCTTGGGCTGCCCAACTGCCAGCATTGGCACATGGACGATCATCTCGTGGTAGCCCATATTGTCGCGCTCGGTCAACTGGATGATGCCGTCCAGAATCATCGTTTTGCCGAAGAACTCCGTTTCGAGGAGCTGCAGATGCTGATATTGCGTCTGCTCATCGGCAAGGATGCGTTTGACGCGCAGGCTCTTGCGGTAATAGGGGTGTAGTTCTTCTGTGAACCAGATACTCATACCGCTTACACCGCCACCGCCAATGAGGTTTCGATTTCGGCGTCGCGGTCTATTTTTCGCAGAGAGAATTTATCCGCGCCGAATGCCTCTTTGATGCGCAGGATGAGCGGCATCATGTCCTTGCCAAGTTCGCAGGTAAAGAGGTCAATGGCGCAATAGCCATATTCGGGCCAGGCATGCAGGCTGGCATGCGACTCTGCGAGGAGCAAAAAACAGGTAAAGCCATGCGGGCTAAACTTGTATAAGCCCTCATCTACAACCGTCAAGCCGCTTTCACGCACGGCTCGCGCAAACAGCGAGTAAGACCGCTCGCTATCCAGGAGAATCTCCTGATTGCAGTTGGAGAGATCAAAGATATAGTGCTCTCCCAGTTTCAAAGTCGCGTTCACTCACACCTCCGGTGTTAAAAAGATAAAGAACCCATCCGAAAGCACGAACTTTTTACTTCAAGCCGATCCACAGGATGTATGCCCTGAGTAACGGACGAAGCGCCTTCGAACAGACTCTGGTGGCGCATTTATACTACGTCCTGCTGTGTTGTCAATCTTTTGAATGTCACAATTTTGTCATTTGCCGGCGTTCGCACAACCCGCTCTCTCTGCCGGCTATAATGAGACCGATGGAATACTCCCTTTACCTCCACATCCCTTTTTGCACACACCGCTGCGCCTACTGCGACTTCAACACCTACGCCGGGCAGGAAGCCCTCATCCCTGCCTATGTGGACGCGCTTTGCAAAGAAATCGAATTTGTGGGATCGCGCCTCCCCTCTCCTTTCAGGAGAGGGGCTGGGGGTGAGGAGGTTCACACTATTTTCTTCGGCGGAGGGACGCCCTCGCTTCTTTCCCCGCCGCAATTTGACTCTATTTTCAAGAGCATTCGCTCCGCCTTTGCCCTGACCTCCGACCCCGAAGTCACACTCGAAGCCAACCCTGGCACGGTCTCGTATGAAGCATTGTGCCAGCTGCGGGAAATGGGTTTCAACCGTCTCAGTTTCGGCGTTCAATCGGCGAACCCCTTTGAGTTAAGAATGCTCGAACGCACACACGACTTCTTCGACGTCATCCAAGCCGTGACCTCTGCCCGCAAAGCCGGCTTCACCAACCTCAACCTGGACCTGATCTACGGCTTACCCGAACAGACCCTCCAAACCTGGCAAACCACCGTCCGCCGCATCCTCGACCTGCATCCGGAACACATCTCTGCCTACGCTCTGACCCTCGAACACGGCACTCCGTTCGGGCGTTGGGCGTCCAGGGGGTTACTGCCTCTCCCCGACCCCGACCTCGCCGCCGAAATGTACGAATGGCTGGGCGAAACGCTGGCAGCCAGCGGATATCTTCACTATGAAATCTCAAACTGGGCGTTGGACGAGGGACGATTGACCATAGACCATTCTCTATCGTCCACCGTCCACTATCCTCCATCCTTTGCCTGCCGCCACAACCTCCAATACTGGCGTTCGCTTCCTTACCTTGGCTTTGGCGCCGGCGCGCACGGTTACGCCAACGGCTATCGCTACTCGAACGCCCTTCGCATCAAAACCTACATCGAACGACTGAACACTGATCACCGATTACCGATTACGGATTTTCCCCTCTCTCCTGCCACCGTGAATCATCACAAACAGACCCTCAAAGACGATATGTCCGAGTATATGTTGAACAATCTCAGGCTGGTACAGGCTGGGGTCGCAGAAGCAGACTTCAGGTCCAGGTTTGGACGCGGGCTTTTGGAAGTCTATGGCAGGGAGGTGGATGACCTCCTCCACAGCGGTCTGCTCGAACAGAATGGCAATGTCTACCGCCTCACCCCGCGCGGACGCCTGCTCGGCAATCAGGTCTTTGTGCGTTTTGTGTGAGCGGCGGAGAACTCTTAATTGATGTACGCACCGTCCCGAAGGTTTGGGCAAAATCCAAGCCTGATTTACGTGAGCCTTCGGGACGTTTTGCGTAAGGTGAGCTCTTAATTCTGCATTTATCCCCTTCCAATAAAAATTTAATAGTGGCGGTATATAGTTTTTTGCTGGGTGTTCGATCAGCGGGCAGATTTTGACTGATCGATACCCTAACTCATCACTTCATACTCAGGAGGTTTGCGTTTATGGTACGCGTCCGATTCGTTTTGCTTGTAACTCTGTTGGTTGGGCTTTTGTTCAGCGCAGCAATGCCTGCCTATGCCCAGGATGGAGGCGGTCTGACTATCAGCACCTCTTATCCGAGCATGGTGGTTGGCATTGGCGAAACTGTTACGCTGAGCATGGAAGTTCGCTCGTCCCTCTCGCAGCGGGTAGATTTGTCGTTGACGAACCTGCCTGCCGAGTGGACGGCTGAGTTTCGCGGCGGCGGACGGATCATCAGCGCGGTGTATGTGACGGAAGGCAACGCGTCCAAAGTGGAACTGCGCGTCACCACCCCTAAAACGGTTGAGGCGGGCAGTTATCGTTTCACGGTCGTTGCTCAGGGGCAGAATGAGCGCGCTGAGTTCCCGCTGGAATTTACCGTCAAGGAGAAGGCTCCCGCCCGCCTGTCATTCGAGACAGAATTTCCGACGATTCGAGGCGGTTCGGAGTCTGCTTTCAACTTCAGCGTGACGCTCATAAACGAGGGCGATGACGATCTCTCTGTAGTTCTGGCGGCGGATGCGCCGCGTGAACTTGCCGTCACGTTCAAATCGGCTGGCAAAGACATCACCAACCTGCCAACCGACATCAAAGCCGGCGCTTCTCAAAAAATTGACATTACCGCTACACCGCTGACCTCATTGGCGGTTGGCACCTATCCGTTTACCGTCACCGCTCAAAGCGACACGGTCTCTGCCAGTATCACCCTGAACGCCGAAGTAGTCGGTCAGCCGCAATTGAGCATCACCACGCCGGATGAGCGTCTTTCTGGCAAGGCTTATATCAATCGCGAGAACCAAATCAAACTGGTTCTGCGAAACAGCGGCAACTCCCCGGCGGCAGGCGTGAAATTGACCGCTTCTGCTCCCGCTGGCTGGACAGTGACCCTCGACCCTGAAACCGTGGTCGAAGTGCCAGCCAACGGCGAAGTAGAAGTGACCGCAACCATCAAACCCTCTGAAAATGCCATCTCCGGCGATTACGTGGTCACGTTCCGCGCTCAGCCGAACCAGAGCGCAAGCAAATCTGCCGAATTCCGCATCACCGTGCAGACCTCCACACTGTGGGGCGCGGTGGGCATCCTCTTGATTGCTGTGGCGGTGGCGATTGTGGGCATGGCTGTCTCGCGCTTCGGTCGCCGCTGATCCCCTCAACCCAGCGAAAGGAGACAGGGATGACTGACCTTGTACTCGAAACCAAAGGGTTGACCAAACGCTACGGCGATTTCACCGCCGTGGACCACCTCGACCTCAGCGTGCGCCGCGGCGAAGTGTTTGGCTTGCTGGGTCCTAACGGCGCCGGCAAAACCACCACCATCCTCATGCTGCTGGGGCTGACCGAACCCACCGCAGGCGAAGTGAGCGTGCTGGGCTTCGACCCGGCGCGCCAGCCGCTCAGCGTCAAAAAGCGCGTCGGCTACATGCCCGATCAGGTCGGCTTCTACGACGACCTGACCGCCCGCGAAAACCTCATCTACATTGCCAAGTTGAACGGCATCCCGCGCGATCAAATCAAGCGCCGTGTGGAGGAAGCCATCGAACGCGTCCGCCTGACCGATGTGATTGACAAGCGCACCGGCACCTTTTCACGCGGCATGCGCCAGCGTCTTGGGCTTGCAGATGTGCTGGTCAAAAAACCGCAGCTCATCATCATGGACGAACCGACTCAAGGCTTGGACCCGGAACTGGCTCACGAATTCCTGGGCATGATCCACAGCCTGAAAGAGGAGGGGACGACCATCCTGCTCTCCTCACACCTGCTGCATCAAGTACAGGCGATTTGCGACCGGGTCGGTCTGTTCAGCCGCGGGCGCATGGTCCTGCAGGGAACCGTCCCCGAACTGGCTCGCAAAGTGCTGGGCGGCGCGTACCGCATTCAGCTCGAAACCGAAGGCTCGGCGGCAAAATTCCGCAAGGCGCTGGAAGGACTGCGCGATGTCAACGCCGTCACGGTAAAGGATGGCAGGATTATCGTCGAAGCCCAAAAGGACATCCGCGCCGACGCGGCAGAGGCAGTGGTCAAAGCCGGCGGCAGACTCCGAGGTCTGAGCGTTGAATCGCAGAGTCTGGATGACATCTACACGCGCTACTTCGAGGAGGCGAAACATGAAACCGTCAACTAGAAGAACGAACCTGCGCGACGAACGCGAAGGCTCCCCCTGGACGGGGCTGGGCGCCGTGCTCACCAAAGAAATGGCAGACCATCTCACCGGCGTGCGCGTGCTGATTTTGGAAATGCTCGTCCTGCTTACGGCGGTCGGCACCATTTACACCGCCCTGCAAAGCATTCGCCCCGGCAGTAACAATGAATTTCTCTATCTGCGGCTATTCACCACCGCCCAGGATCCACTGCCCGCCTTTGTGTTCTTCCTGGCAATCCTTGTGCCGCTGATTGCCATTGCCCTGAGTTTCGACTCCATCAACGGCGAATTCAACCGCCGCACCCTCTCGCGCGTGCTGGCTCAGCCGGTCTACCGCGACGCGCTCCTGATGGGCAAATTCCTCGGCGGCTTGCTCACGCTGACGATGGTCTTCTCCGCCATCTGGCTGCTGATTTTTGGCATTGGCATCTTGCGGCTGGGCGTTCCGCCAACCGCCGAAGAAACGGGGCGCGCGCTCTGGTTCCTGCTGGGAACGATCTTCTACGGCGGCATCTGGATGGCGCTGGCGATGCTCTTTTCCACGGTCTTCCGCTCCCCGGCAACCGCCGCGCTGGCTTCGATTGCCGTCTGGGCATTCTTCATCTTCTTCTGGAATATCGTGGTAGGGATTATCGCCCCCCTGCTGGGACCTCAGCAAATCACCACGCTCGAGCAGTTGGTGGCGGCAGGACAATTGCAAATGATCCTGACCCGCATCTCACCCATCACGCTCTATGCCGACATCGCCACCATCATGCTTCAGCCCACCGAACGCTTCCTCGGCTTCGTCTTGCCGGTGCAGTTAGACCGCGCCATTCAATCCCCGCTCCCTCTGGGACAGAGTTTGCTGGTCATCTGGCCCCAACTTACCAGTCTGATTGCCGTGACGATTCTGCTCTTTGCGCTGACATATGTCCTGTTCCAGCGGCAGGAGATTCGGGCATAGGACTACCCCCGCCCCACCGCCCGCCAGATCGCCGGCGCAATGTGCGTCAAATCCCTTATCCCGCGCGTGAACTCCTCACGCGCGGGTTTGCTTCCGATCACCAGCGCAGGGACGGGCGCCGCCGTGTGCTTGCGCGTCGAAACGTCCTCCATGTTCCCGTGATCGGAAGTGACCAGAACCAGCCATTCATCCTCCCCCTTCGACCTTTGACCTTCAGCCTGCATTTCCTCCACCACCCCTCCCAGCACCCCATCGAACGCTTCCATCAATTTCACTGCCGTATCCATATCCTGCTTGTGACCGGCGTAATCGCTTGCCCAATACTCAAACAAAGAAAAATCATACTCCGCCGCCAGCGAAACCAGTTTCCGCCCCGCCTCATGCGGAGTCATCACTGGCGCATCGGGGAAGCCCAGCATTGTCCGCCAGCCCTCGCCGGTGAAATCCGCCGAGAGGGCGCGTCCTTCGTAAAAATCTTTCTCGGTAAACAACGGCAAGCCTGCCTTCGTCACCGCCAGCGGAATGGACGAATACAACCGCTTCCCCGAATCGATTCCGTGAAAATAGCGCGGCGGATAAGCGTTCAACAGCGCAGCTTTCTTCCCCGCTTCGACACAACGCGAAAACAACGTATCGCCATTCAAATACGCCGCCACCTCCGGGTTGGGCTTTGGTCCGTAGTGATACCCTAACTCGCGTGGAATATTCCTCCCCGTCAACAAAATTGCCTGCCCCGTTGCAGATTGCGGCAGCCCCTCCACACCCACCGACGGGTCAACCGCCAGCAAAGTGGCAAACTCCCCGTCGAACGGCGCCGAGTCTTTCACCAGCGCCCGCCCATCCAATAACTTCTTTAGATGAGGCATATCGGCGCGCGCCAGCGGATTGACCTGCGGATCATTCCCTCCCAGCCCTATGCCGTCGAGAAAAATAAAAAGAACCTGCATGGGCAAGGATTATAATGCACGCATGCCCCTGCTCGATTTGAAGAAACTCAATACGCATCGCACGCGGACCTTCAACCTGCCTCCCTCCAAACCGCTTGCCTCCCCCGCCCAGGCTTTGACCTTCGTCAACCGCCGCGGCTTCATCTTCTTCTGGACCATCAGCGGCATTGACCTGCCCAGCCTGTGGACAGCCGTCGCCGGCGACCGCCCCGTTGCCGACGCCCACGACGACCCCGGTCACATCACCTGGCGCTGGAAGGACGAAGCCCTCGGCAAAAAACTCTGGTACTACGCCAAAGTCCTCCGCAGAAAAGCGACGATGATTTCACTCGAAATTGTCCCGTATTTCTACGCGCTCTCGGACAACTATGGCTCGCCCGAAGAAGATTACCTCGTGGCATACGAAGAGGGGCGGCTGCCGCAAGCCGCAAAACAAATCTATGAAGCATTGCTGAAGGAAGGCGCGCTCAATACCATTGACCTGCGCCGTGCCGCAAAACTGGCAAACGCAAAGGAATCCGAATTCAACAAAGCCCTCGAAATTCTGCAAGCCGATTTCAAGATCTTGCCGGTCGGGGTCTCCGAGGCGGGCGCGTGGAAGTACTCGTTCATCTATGAAATTGTTTCGCGCCATTATCCAGACCTGCCCGAACGCGCCCGCAAAATCGGCGAAGGCGAAGCGCGGATGAAACTGCTCGAGTTGTACTTTGAGTCCGTTGGGGCGGCGCGGGAGGCGGATGCGGTCAAACTCTTCGGTTGGAAAAGGGAACTCGTGACCCGGTCAATTGCCGGCCTGGTCGCGAAGCGGGTGATTGTCGAGGCGGAACATCCAAAATTCAAAGGTGTCTGGCTGGGGTTGCCGCATCTGGTCGAATAAATCGAGGCTTTTTCCTCTATACGCCATTTCAAGGAGGGGGGATACGCGCCTCTGTGCTTCTGTGAAACCTTCCACATGCTTTACCGTATAATGATATTGGACTTTCACACGCTCAAAAGGAGAACCCTCACATGAAACAAAATCGTACCAACCTTGCCCTCGGGCTGATTTTGCTCATCCTTGGCGGCTGGCTGCTGGTCACGCGCCAGGCGCCCGAACTGCAGGCATGGCTGGAGAACAACTTCACCTGGCCCATGTGGACCATTGGCGCGGGTGTGTTGGTACTTCTCATTGGCTTGATCACCGGCGCGCCCGGCATGGCAGTGCCCGCCTCCATCATCGCGGGCATCGGCGGCATTTTGTATTACCAGAACGCCACCGGCGACTTTGCCTCCTGGTCTTACATGTGGACGCTCATTCCCGGCTTTGTGGGGGTGGGGTCTGTTTTGGCGGGGCTGCTTGGCGAAAACACCCGCCGCAACCTCGCGCATGGACTGCGCCTCATCGTCACCAGCGCCGTGCTGTTTTTGATCTTTGCCACCTTCTTTGGCGATCTTTCGATATTGGGCGACTATGGTTTGCCAATCATCCTTATCCTGCTGGGGTTGTATATTCTCGCGCGCGGCTTCATGAGCGGCGCAAGGAGAAACAATGAAGCGTGACAATATTTTTTGGGGCAGTGTCCTCATCCTGTTGGGGGTACTCTTCCTCCTCCAGCGGCGGGGCATCATTTCCGAAGTTGCCCCTTACTTCTGGTCCCTTGCCCTCCTCTTCGTTGGCGGCTGGCTCATCCTGAGCGTGTACTGGCGCTCGTCTGGCTTGGGCGAGGAACGCTTCTCCATTGCACTTGGCGGTTTGCTGGTGTTTGGCGGGGTGGTGTCTCTATTGGAGGCGACAGGCATCATCCCCGAGGCCGGCAAAATCTTCTGGGGGATTCTCTGGGGCGCAGTGGCGCTTTACTTTCTCTACCTGCTCATGGCAGACAAAGCGCGCAACTGGTGGGCGGCATTTCCGGGGTTCACGCTGGCTGGAATGGTGGCGGCTTCCTTTTTGCCCTCCTCCCTCGAAGTGTTCGATGGGCTGGTATTCCTCGGCGGCATTAGCCTTGCTTTCCTGTGGACGTTCTTGGCGAATACCCACCGCTGGTGGGCAATCATCCCTGCCGGGGTTTTACTCACGCTGGGTGTTGTCTCTGTGCTCGATGAACTTTCCGGCATAGATACTGGCGGTATCTTCCTTATCGGCCTGGGGCTGACTTTTGTGCTGGTTGCCATCCTGCCGGGCGGAGGTCATCGTACATGGGCGTTCATCCCGGGGGCGGCTCTGCTTATCATCGGAACGCTGCTCGTGCCTTCGCTTGGCTTGGGCGCCTACATCGGACCGGTTGTGCTTATCCTGCTGGGCGCTTATTTCATCTTTCAGTTTTTCAAGCCGCAGGAATAAACCGCCATCGCTGCCCGGCAAGTCAACATGATGATCTTTATAATCCCGTAATGTTGCCTGGGGCGCGTTAGAGAACGCGCCCTACGTAACGTTACTTATTAACTCACCTTACGCAAAACGTCCCGAAGGCTCACGTAAATCAGGCTCAGTACTTCACGAAAGCGCGTAATTGGCGTTCTCTAACGCCAGTTTTGCGCTAGAGAGCGCACACTACGCGAGGTTTTCGTGATCTACTGAGGCTTGGATTTTGCCCAAACCTTCGGGACGGCGCGTAACATCAATTATTAATATCCGTTGGCGATGGCTCCCTGTTTGATTTCTCAACCTTTCATTCCACTCTGCAACACAGCGCGGATTTGCTGGTGAGCGTCCTTCCAGCGCGTCGAAACCGAATCAGCCAGCCGGTCCAAAATTGCCATGCCGGCTTCGGGGTGTTTGGCGCACAGTTGGCGCAGGTCACTGCCGCGCACGCGGATGACTTCCAGATCCTCCACCGCAACCGCTGAGGACGTGTACTTCGGGTTTCCCACCACCGCCGACCACCCAAACAGCCTGCCTGCTTCCACATGTGAGATCGTAATTTTCTCCCCATCGTAAGGCTTGTAACAAATTGCAATTTTCCCGCGCTCGATCAGGTATAAATACTCTGCCTCTTCTCCCTGCTCCAGCACCGTCTCACCGGCGGCAAACGTCACCCGCTCGAACAACGGACGCAGCAACTCAAGATGATCCGCTTTCAAGCCCTGAAAAAGAGGCAGTACTTCCAAATTGGGGACCATTTGAAAGCATGATAGCCCTCCCTCATGCGCCCATCCTAGTGGCAAACATCATCTTTTCAATGACGTTTATCCTAACTTAAGCATGACCTTGTCGCAGCAGGGTATACTTTTGCCTGACATTTGCATCAAAAGATAAAACAGGTAAAGATTTGAGAAAAACTGTTCCTTTCATCCTGCTTGGACTGGGACTGGCGCTGATTGCCGCTGCCGGCTACTTAACCTTGCGGACTTCGCCGCCTCCCGCCGACCTCGAGGTGGTCCCTGCCCAAACCGCCTTTCCCTCCCCCGAATTGACCCTCACCGACCTGCAGGGCGTTTCCCGCTCCCTTGCAGATTATCGCGGGCAGGTGGTGCTGGTTAACCTGTGGGCAACCTGGTGCCCGCCCTGCAAAGCCGAAATGCCCACCCTGCAAGCCTATCACGACAAATATGCCGAAAAGGGCTTCACCGTCATTGCCATCAACGATGGCGACCCCACCGAAGACGTTGTTCAATTTGTGCAAGACTATCAACTCACCTTCCCGGTCTGGCTCGACCCAACCTACATCGCTACCGAGCAAGCCTTCAAAACCATGAACCTGCCCAGTTCATTTGTCATTGACCGAAGCGGCACTGTCCGCTTGTTTTGGGTTGGCAAGATCAGCGCCAAAATGCTCGAAAAATATGTCACCCCCATCATCAAGGAGAACCAATGAACGCAAACGTAATCTGGAAAGGAAACATGGCTTTCATCGGGAACTCGGACGCCGGCTTCCCCATTCCGCTCGATGCTGACTCTGCTGTGGGCGGCGAAGGAGGCGGCAGCCGCCCGATGGAGTTGATTGCCATTGGGCTGGCAGGCTGTACGGCGATGGATGTCATTTCGATTTTGAGGAAAAAGCGTCAGGAGGTGACCAGTTTCGAGGTCCGTGTGGAGGCGAAGCGGGCGGAGGAACATCCCAAAGTGTTCACCAGCGCCGTCATTCTGTACGTTGTCTCAGGTAAGGGCGTCGAGGAGGCGGCTGTTCAGCGCGCCATTGAGCTTTCGGCAACTCGTTATTGCCCGGCACAAGCCATGTTTGCGCAAGTCTTCCCGATGGAACTTCGCTATGAAATTTATGAAGAGGAAGAGGGAAAGAAACGACTGACCGCCCAGGGAATCTGGCAGAAGGCGGCAGTGTAACCGGATTGTGCAGGGGGATGGTCAGGGCAGTTCAGATTGGATCTGGCTGGCTGCGTCGGCGCACTCGCAGGCGGTTACCGTGAGCGGACCGCGTGTGAGTGTGCCTTTGTATGCTTCGGCGCCGTTATGGGTGATCCAGCCCTCAAAGTTGAACGCCAGGGGTCCATCGGCGAGGATCCATTCGCCGTTGTATTTGCGTGCCACGTGGACGTGCGTCCCTGTGGAGGAGCCGCCTTCGCAGGAGGGGTAGCCGAGCGGGTCGCCGGCTTTGACTTCCTGTCCCACGCTGGGGCGTCCTTCCATGGCAAGGTGCAGGTAGAACAGCGTCCAGCCGGTGCGCTCGTCGCCATCTTTGTCAAGGTCGAGGATGAGTCCGTCCACGTCGGAGCGCACAACCAGGCCGTCTGCCATGGCGACGACGAATACGTCGCGCGGGACGGTGTAACAGCCGGATGTGTCGGATGCGGGGGCAAAGTCTACGGCAGCGAAGGGTTCGCCGCTGCCCCAGCCGGTGTGCGGTCCGCCGGTGTAGGACCACGGGTGGCCGGCGCGGAAGGGAAGCCGCAGCGGAGGTTGTTGCAGGCTGCCGGGGATGGCGAAGTTGGCAGAATCCTGCCAGGGGTCGCCGAAGAGGTTCTGGTAGGTGCGCGCCAGGCCGTCGGGTCCGATGGAGGCGTGGTAGTCTTCCCTTGAGTAGATGCGTGAGAAGTAGTATTGGAGCGCCACCGAGGCGGCGTTTTGCCAGGGGTCGGGGCGGATGAGGGAGCGGTCGGTGAGTTCGAATTCGATGAGTGTGCCTCGACGCCAGCCATAGTAGCCGTTGTTGAGGGTGTTGGCAGCAATGACAAGTTGGAGATAAGAAGTATCGTAGTAGTTGCGGCGGAAGCCGAGCAGAAATTTGCCTGCGGGCGGTTCGGGCTGGGTGAGTGCGCCTGCCTGATATTCGAGGAGCGCCAGCAGGAGGCGCGGGCTGATGCTGTAGGTGACGGCGACGTAATCTACCATTTCGGCGCCGCTGCGGTTTTTGCCGCCGGCGTAGGCGCGGTAGGTCTTGAGCCAGCCGGAGGATGCCTCCACGAAGGCGGAGGTGTTGAAGCCCACCTGCGCCGGCCCGTTGACGAAGGCGCTGTCGGGGAGGCTTTGGAAGTCGGTTCCCCACAGCGCCCGGTAGTAGATGGGGATTTTCATGGGCAGGCCGGGCGGCATGGTGGTGGCGTCTTGCGGGATGATGGGGTTAGCCTGCAGGATTTCGGCGACGGTGGTGTTGAAGCGGGCGGCAAGGGCAGGGAGGGTATCTCCGCTTTGGGCGGTGTAGGAGACGAGTTCGCCGGGGTTGTAATGGGGGCGCCCGGCAGTTGGCGTGGGGAGAGGAGTGGGGGCGATGGGGGTGATGATGCTCTGGATGACGGTGGTGGAGCCGGGGGGCGAGCAGGAGGCGAGGAGGAAGGTGAGCAGCAGGAGGGCGGCTGTTGCCCTGTAGCCTGTTTTAGTTGTCATTGTCTTCCCGTGTGATCAGTGACCAGGATTGACCGTACACATCGGCAGTGATGGTTTTTTCGCCGTTGACCAGTTTTCCCAGGTAGGGCTTGTCGCCGGAGACGACCGTCCAGCCATCCAGCACAAACGGGATGGGACCGTTTGCCAGAATCCATTCGCCGTTGTACTTGCGGGCAATGTGGACGTGTGTGCCGGTGGCAATGCCGCCCTCACAGGAGGGATGTCCAATCAAACCGTCTTGATCCACCCATTGACCGAGCGCCACGCGGTCGCGGTTGGCGATGTGCAGGTAGAGGATGTTCCAGCCGGTTTGTTCCGACCCGTCTCCGTCCAGGTCTACAATGACGATGCCGTTTTCGGAGCGAACCACCAACCCCGGCGCCATTGCCAGCACCCATTGGTCGGTTATGAAACAGCCGGGTTTTTCGTTTTGCGGGGCAAAGTCTATCGCCGCCAGAGGACCGAATTCGTTTGTTCCCCAGGCGCTATGCGGTCCGCCGGTGTATGCCCAGGTGCTGCCCGGTGCAAACGGCAGAGAGAACTGCGGCTGTTGGAAGCCCGGCGGGAAGAAACTGCCCAGTGCATCGGCGCGCGCCCAGGGGTCGCCGAACATGTCACGGTAGAAGGCGGGGAAGCCGCTGTTGGCATCCATGATGCGCAGCCATTCGTTCAGTGTGTGGTGGCGGGAGAAAAGCGTCATCACAGCCACTGTGCCGGCGTTGAGGGTCGGGTCGAGGCGGAGCGAGAGTCCGTCTTTGAAGGTCAGGTGGGTGATTTCGCCTGTGCGCCAGCGATAGTAGCCGTCGTATAACTGGCTCACTCCCCATGATAACTGGGCGAACAATCCCTTGTTGCGGTAGTTTTCCTGCCCGAGGGGGTAATCAATGCGGAATTGACTTTCCGGTCTGCCGCGCACCCAGCGCGCTTCGTAATCGAGCAATGCCAGCAGGAGGCGCGGGTTGACCGAATTTTCATATGCCAGCCGCTCGATTTCCTTTGAGCCGCTGGTCCAGGCGGTAGTGCCAAGCCATTCGCGGTACGAGGCGAGGTAGCCGCCGGCGCTTCTGATGTATTCTTCGATGTCGAAGCCGGCAGCGGAGGCTGAGAAAACCACCTCACTGTCGGGCATGATGCGCAGGGCAGGGGTGTACTGGATGGTTTTGTCGAGGCGGTCGGGGATGATGAGGAGGGTGCCGGCGTCTAGAAATCCCTGCTCCGAAAGCGGACGCGGGGACTTGATTTCGTTCACGCCGACCTCGAACCTGCGCGCCACTGCCGGGAGCCAGTCTCCGCTTTGGGCGTAATACAGGATCGAATCGCTGGGGGCGCTGGGGGCAATCTCGGCAGTGGGTTGGGTGGAGACTTCGCGGGTGATGAAATTCGCCAGCGGCGTGGGAGTGAAGGTCGGGAAGGGCGTGACGGTGGGGTAGGGCGGGTCCGAAGCGGGGTCGCTGGTGAAATAGACCTCTGGCGCCGGCGTGTTGGTCACCCAACCGCGCGGTGTGGGTGTTAAGTATTGCCCCCATAGCGATGTGTTCCCAACGCAGGATGAGAGAAAGAAGGAAAGGGCAAGCAGAAGTGCAGCAGTTTTTTTCACGCAATGATCCGCAGAGATTATACCTGTATTGGCGGTTGTCATTCTCGCGTGATGAGGTTGACGCCCTCGAAGACCCCCTCTTCCGAATGCAGGACGATGGAATCGCGCGTCAGGTAGCCGTCGTAGTAAATGCCCTCGCCGCTGGAGACCCAGCCGTTCATTACGAAGGGCAGGCTGCCGTCGGCGGGTATCCATTCGCCGTTGTAGCGGCGGGCAATGTGCAGGTGGGTGGCGTTGGAGACGCCTCCCTCGCAGGAGGGATGCCCGATTCGGTCGCCGGCATAGAGGTAGGTTCCTGCCGCGATGCGTTCGTTCGAGTCAATGTGCATGTAGAGGACGGTCCAGCCGGTTTGTTCGTAGCCATCGTTGTCGAGGTCTTGAATGACGGCGCCATCTTGTGCCCGGACGATATAGCCGTCGGCAACGGCTGTCACCCACAGGTCGCTGGGAGCGCAGCCGAGTCCCTCGAGCGGCGGGGCAAAGTCGAGCGCCGCCCAGGCAGAGCCGCCGTCCCAGCCGCCGTGTGGACCGCCGGTAAACGCCCAGGTGACGCCCGGTTCGAAGGGCAACTGCATGGGCGGTTGGATCAGGTTGGAGGGGAGGAGAGAGGCGAGTTCGTAGTCGAAGGGGTAGCCGAAGAGGCGGTTGTACGTCTGGAAAAATCCATCTGCGCTTACGTCGAAATCCCAGCCGGTGCGGTCATTGAACAGCGAGAGGAAATATTGCACTCCGGCTGTGCCGGCGTTGATGGTGGGGGAGAGTGGTATGTAGGTTCCGTCGCTAAGCGGCAGGGTGGCGAGGGCGTTTGCGCGCCACAGGTAATAGCCGCGGTTGAGGTTATCTGCCGCCCATGCCAGCTGGCGGTAGAGACCGGCATAGTAGGCGGTGTAGTTGCCGAGCGGGTAGTCAATGTTCGAAGGGTAGGGGTTGGTCACCCAGCCGCTGCGGTATTCCAGCAATGCCAGCAGCAGGCGCGGGTGGACGGAGTAATTTTGCGCGATGCGCTGGACGATTTGCGCTCCGCTCAAGGTTTCGCCGTTCACCTCCTGCAGGTAACCCGCCAGGTAGCCGCCCTGCGATTCGATGAAGGCATCTGCCTCGAACCCCACGCTGGAGGGACTGTACACCAGTTCGGCATTCGGGATGATTTTGAACGATGAGCCCGGGGCGACATCGGCTGTGACCGGGGGGATGTTAAGCACCAAGCCCACCGGCAGGATACTCGATTCATTCAAGCCGTTTGCCTGCAGCAACGCCTCCAAACTGACCCCGTACCTTTGAGCAATACTCCCAAGCGTATCCCCCGCCTGAACGGTGTACTGTTCCACGTAGTCGCGGGGCGGCGGGAGGGGGTGAGGCGAATCAGGTGTGGGGGTGGAAAGAGCCAGGCTTGGGTTGCGCGGCGGCATGGTCACCGAAAGAGGCGCGCGCGTGGGGGTTGGCGCGCCGGCGGGAGGACGGGTATTTACGGGTGAAATGTCTGGGGCAGAGGTCATCGCGCCGAGGGGCGCAAAGGGGTCGTAGGTGGGAATGGCTGGGGCAGAGGCAGGCGAGCAGGCAGAGGCGAGAAGCCCAAGCAGGAGAAAAATAAAAAAGGCGCGAAACATCATGCGGGACATTCTACCAAAGGTCCCTGCTGTGTTCATGCGCCTTAAGGGGCAATACCAGTCGATCACGAAAACCTCGCGTAGTGTGCGCTCTCTAGCGCAAAACTGGCGTTAGAGAACGCCAATTACGCGCTTTCGTGAAGTACTGAATATGTTTTTAACCGCAGATGCAGACAGAGAAAAAAAGAAGCATCTTTGGGGTGCATTTGCTAACTTGCAAAACCCGAAGCCAGGATGTAATTCTCCAGACCTTTGATTTCGCTCTCGCGGTTTTCCAGCACAGCGTTCATCACATCCCGAATGGAGACCATGCCCACCAACTGGTCATTTTCAACCACCGGCAGGTGGCGGATGTGATGCTTCTCCATCAGCGCCATGCACTGTTCCACCGAGGTATCAGTTGTGACGGTGTACATGCCGCCGGTCATCACGTCGCGGACGAGCGTCGAGTCGGCTTTGCGCCCCTGCAATTCGCCTTTTTGCACGTAGTCGCGTTCCGTGTAGATGCCGATGATTTTCCCTGCCTCCGTGACCAGCACTGCGCCGATATGTTTCTCCGCCATGATTTTCAAGGCTGTCAACACCGTGTCGGTGGCGGAGACGGAATAATTGCTGGCATCTCCTTTTGTTTCAAGAATCGTTCGAACCGTGAACATGGCAACCTCCTGTTTGAGAAGATACTTCCATTATTTGGATTGCATCACAACCGCGTTAGTCTCTTTTCTCACCTTTCCAGAGGATATTCGTCATAGATTCTTCTGACGCCTCTCGAAACCCAACCCGCTGAGGATTTGAATACACATTGAAACGATGGCGTCTGGCGTATCCAATCAAAGTAATGCCATACCGCTCCGCCATTTCAATCGAAAGCGAGCTGGGCGAGGTGCGCGAGATGACAATCGGCGCATTCATGCGGGCGGCTTTTTGCAGCATTTCCGAACTGATGCGTCCGGTGGTAATCAGGATGCGGGTATCAGGGAAGAGTCCGCGCCGCAGGCACAGCCCGGCAATTTTATCCAGCGTGTTGTGCCGTCCGATATCCTCCGCCGCGATGATGATTTTTTCTCCGTCACTCAATGCGGAGGTGTGGACTCCGCCCGTCTCACGATAGAGGGATTGCGCCTCAAAGAGTTGTTCGACTAACTCTCCAACCGCCTCCGCCTCGACCTCGAACCTGTTCCCGCCAAAATGGACATTGGGCCTGGCTAACAGGTCAACCGCCGTAACACCGCCCGTACAGCCGGAGGTGCGCCGCCAGGACTGCGGTTGTTCGATACTGTGATTCAGCCACACGTCCACGTTATCGCCGTGTTCGCACAGGCGCACATCTGCCACCTCGTCCATCGTTTCGATGATGCCTTCGTTGTAAAGAAAGCCAAGCGCCAGTTCCTCGAGGTGAACCGGCGTGCACATAAACGTCAGCCAGACTTTGCCGTTGACGGTCAATGAAACGGGCGTTTCGACAATGGTTTCTGCGTCGTGCCTCTCCCATTTTTTGAATTCGTAACGTTGATACTGGATTGCTTTTTGAGGGGTAATCATGGTTGCTCCAACCGTTAAAACGGATTCATTCGTATTACAGCACAAGGCTCAGTAGATCACGAAAACCTCGCGTAGTGTGCGCTCTCTAGCGCAAAACTGGCGTTAGAGAACGCCAATTACGCGCTTTCGTGAAATTACGCGCTTTCGTGAAGTACTGATGCTGATTTTTTGCCGACAAACCGCCCACGAATACTTGAATCAGGGTGATTGTAGGACAAGTCTCCGACTTGTCCGCGCAAGTCAGAAACTTGCGTTACGTGGCGGCGCGATATTCGTTCAGGGGTGACCCAAGCCATTCGGGCGGCGCCAGGGGAGACCGTCTGCTGTGCGAATACCCTTGTTCTTTTCGGAATTTCGATGGGCTTTGTAGAAAATATCCGCGTCTGCAAGAAATGCGCCCAGGCAGGACTCAGTGCAGAAGTAGATGGTTCGCCCGTGATGGGAGGCGCGAGGGAAGTAGGCAGGGTCGGTGTGGCGGAAGATGCGTCCGCACAGGGTGACGAATTGAGCAGGGATGTTTTCGCTGGAGGGTGTAGGCATAAGAGGTTGAGCAGGTTAGCGGGCTTCGGCGATGAAAACTTCGAACGCGCCAAGGTTCAGGTGCGCCGGGAGGAAGTCGTTGCGGGAGTGAACGGCGCTGGAAAAGAGGAGGCGGAGGGTTTTCCCTTTGAGTTGTGTCACACGGGAAAAGTTCAGGTCCAGTTTGTTAGGCGAAAAGTTGAGGATGATCAGGACGGTTTGTGCGCTGGTGTAGCGGAGAAAGGCGAAGTACTCTTTTGCTCTGGGATGCAGGGGGGTGTATTCGCCTTCGAGCAGGGCGGGGGTGTTGCCGCGAAGGCGCAGGAGATGTTTGTAGTAGTTCAGCAGGGAGTTGGGGTTGTGCAGCTGGTCACGGACGTTGATGCCTTCTTTGTAATTCGGGTTGACGGGCAGCCAGGTTTGCACGCCGGGCGGGGAGAAACCGCCGTTGGGGGCATTGTTCCATTGCATGGGTGTGCGGTTTTTGTCGCGGCTCATTTCGGCGGCGCGCAGGGCGGCTTCGGCTGGGTCCACGTGCAGGTCATTGACGAGGCTGTGATAGTACCAGGTTGCCATGGTGTCGCGCAGTTTGGAGGGGTCGGTGATGAGGAGGTCGGTCATGCCGATTTCTTCGCCGTTGTAGAGGAAGGGTGTGCCTTTGAGGGTGAGGATGAGGGCAGCATGGATGCGCGCCAGGTTGGCGTCATGTTTGCGGTCGCCGTAGCGGGTGTAGACGCGGGAGGTGTCGTGGTTGCCGAGGGTGTTGCACGCCCAGCCTTTGACCGGAAGCGCTTCCAGACGAGTCAAACGTTCTTTTTGGTTGCGCCGGATATGGTCGGGGGTGATGCGTTCGGTGCGCATGAGGGGGAAGTTGAAGACGAGGTGCAGTTCGTCGTCTCCGTTGCCCATGTAGTCTATGTTGTCGTCTTCGCCGACGAGCATGCGGTCGCCGTCATATTCGTTCACGATGGCGCGGAGTTCTTTCATCAGGTCGTGGAGACCGGGTCCGCCCCACTGGTGTTTGAACATGTCGTACCAGTATTTTTCGATTTGTTTCTTTTCGGCAGGGGTGCGCGCCAGTTCGGAGGCGCGGCGCAGTTGGGCAAGGTTCATGGGGACGTTGTGGGGCGTGAGGGCAGGGTCTTCGTAGATGGTGCCGATGGCGTCGAGGCGGAAGCCATCTACGCCGAGGTCGAGCCAGAAGCGGACGACGTTCCACATGGCTTGTTTGACTTCGGGGTTGCGCCAGTTGAGGTCGGGTTGCTGTTTCATGAAGTAGTGGTAGTAGTATTGACCGCGCTCGGGGACGTAGGTCCAGGCGTCGCCGTCGAAGCAGGATTGCCAGTTGTTGGGTGGCGTATCCGCCCAGACGTACCAGTCGGCTTTGGGGTTGTCGCGGCTGGATTTGGATTCGAGGAACCAGGGATGTTCGTCGGAGGTATGGTTGAGAACGAGGTCGAGGATGACGCGGATGTTTCGTTTGTGCGCTTCGGCGAGGAAGGTTTTGAAGTCGTCCAGCGTGCCGTATTCAGGGGCGACGTTGCAATAGTCGGAGATGTCGTAGCCGCAGTCCCAGTTGGGGGAGGGGAAGTGGGGCGAGAGCCAGAGGGCATTGATGCCGAGGTCTTTGAGGTAGTCGAGTTTTTGGATGATGCCTTTGAAGTCGCCGATGCCGTCTCCGTTTCCGTCGGCGAAGGAGCGCGGGTAGATTTGATAGAAGACTGCAGTTTGCCACCATTTGAGGGAGGTCATGGTTTGGAAAGTCCTTGTTTGGGTTGAAGGTTACAGGTTGACAGGTTTGAAAGTTCACAGGTTGCACGTTCCAACTTGTCAACCTGCCAATTTTCCAACGGTTTTTACGCACGGGCGGGAGAAGACTTCTTCGGCGTGGGGGGCATCGGGGAGTTCGGAGGTAAGGTCTTGCCCGGGGAAGTGCAGGTTCTCGTGCAGGTCTTGTCGCCATTTGGGGCAGTCGGTTACGTCATAGACGATGCCGTTGTGGGCGATGTACTTACGCGATCCGCGCTCGCCGTTGTTGCGGCGGAGTTCCAGTTGGGTGACGATGTGGTGGGGAACGGTCATGGCTGGAATTATACAGGGGATTACGAGAGTGTTTTATAAGTGCCTCTCCATCCGCAAATTATCCGTAGAAGGCGCTCTTTGCATGGCATGCATGTTTCGACATTAGAGAACGTCTTTTACGCCCGCCAACAGATTTTTAAAACAGCCTCTTAGGCGCAGAGGCTGGGAGAGGCAAATATTGGTTAGGCAGGGTGCGCGAAAGCGTCCCCAAGTTGGTGCTTTCATGCCGCAGTTCCATGCGGTGAGGAAAAAAGAACGGGAGCCAGCCTCAGCCAGCTCCCGTTTGAACATCCCGCTATCGTTTCTTGTTGTTGCTCTTGGTAGATTTGCGTACGCCGCGCGGAATGACGGGCGAATCGGTGTTGACCGCTACATATGCCCTCCGCAAGGCGACGGGTTTTTCTGCCCGTGCCCTCAGGCGCAGGTTCAGCATCTCCACGAAAACCGAGAAGCCCATGGCGAAGTAAACGTATCCCTTCGGGATGTGTTGGTGTAAGCCCTCCACGATGAGGGTAAAGCCGATGAGAAGCAAGAACGAAAGCGCCAGCATTTTTATGGTGGGGTGTTCTTCGACGAATTTTGCAACGGGACCGGATGCAAAGATCATGACTCCCGCGGCAAGGATGACCGCGATGATCATAATCATCAATTCGTTGACCATACCCACCGCCGTGATGACGGAGTCCAGCGAGAAGACGATATCCAGCAGCATGATCTGGATGATGACACTCCAAAACGTTGCCTGGACTTTTGCTGAGGCGTGTCCTTCCACGCCTTCCAGTTTGTCGTGAATTTCGTGGACGCTCTTCCAAAGCAGGAAGAGTCCGCCGGCGATCAAGATCAGGTCGTGACCGGTAACGCCCAGTTCTTCTCCCAGCCAGGGGATAAAGAAAAGCGGCTCCTCGAGACTGATGATCCATGAAAGGGAGAGCAGCAGCAGGATGCGTGTGATGACAGCAAGTGAAATGCCTGTCATACGGGCGCGGTCACGCTGGTTTAGGGGCAGTTTCCCAGCCAGAATCGAGATGAAAATGATGTTGTCCACGCCCAGCACCAGTTCCAGCACCACCAGGGTGATGAGCGCAACCCATGTTTCGGGCTGAGAGACCCAGTTGAAATGAAACCATTCCATAAATGTTCTCCTTCGACCTCTTGCAGCAGTACTTTTCAGCCACCGACCTGCCCTGCAAGCACGATGTCGCTATTCCAAAAATCTGTGTGAGTTTGCAGGATTGGCGGCAAAGAATTTAATTGCGTCTTTGCATTACCGACATACGCAAGAGATGTCTTCAAGAATTTTGCCCAGCCGCTTTGCAGGTGGAAGTTACCAGCAGGTCTGGCGAATGGACGGGGCAAATTGTACTATCAGGGGGCACAATTTGTAACCAAATAAACCAGGTTTCGTCCTATTTATGGGAAGTCCAACGCCGTAGATTAATGTATTTTGGCGGCTGGGGACTTATAATGGATTTGACTTCTTATGAAACCTTTTCAGGCAAAACTTTCGCGATACCGGCAGCATTCGGCTGAAGCGCTGGAAAAATGGCGCTGGCTGATTCTTGCAGTCATTGCCATTTCTCTTCTGTGGGTGGAAATACAAGAGTTCCTTGTTCTGCGGATTTTGAATCAGGCATTTCATTATTTTGAAGTATTTCAATACGCGGTTTTGCTGATCTCTACCGGTGTGCTGATTGAACTGTTTGCACGCTCCAACCATGCCTATAAGCAGGCTGCCAGAATCCTTGAATACAAACACAAACTCAGCCTGGAGTTAGCCTCCACCCAGGATTGGGAAAGCCTGATCAAAAAGGTAACAGAAATTCCAGGCAATATCACAGCGAACGCAGAGGAGGCGTATCTCCTCATTAGTAACCCCCTTACCGGACAGTTGGAGAAGGCGGGGCACTGGCTTGCAGAAGAACAGCCTGGTAGAACTTATACTTGGGATCCGCTGGTTCCCTGTAAAAAATGTCTTGAAAAGCAGTCCGACGAACGCCTCGTCCTCCACCTGTGCCGCAACACCGATGATGACAGCGCCTTGCCGGATATTTATAGCCTGACGCTGTTAAATCGAGACTTTCCCGCAGCCGTGCTGAAATTCAGGCTCAAAGCCGGCGCCATACTTTTGAAAGGCGAAGAAGAATTACTTAAAAACATTAGCGATGAGATCGTCACTATTTTCCAGTCGAGCCAGGATCGCAAGAGACTTGCCGAAATGCAGTCTGCTCAGGTAGCAATGGCGGAGAGGCGCTTGGTTTCCTCTTTCGTCCACGACCAGCTGGGGCAGAACCTCGGTTACATGCACCTGAAACTGGATCAACTCAGCTCAGATAGCAGCCTCAAAGCCCTGAATCACATTCGTACAGAATTGGAACGCCTGCGAGATGTTGCAAACGAATCGTACGAGATTGTGCGGGATATTCTCAAAAAGATTCAACCCCAAACCATTCCCCACCTGACCAACCTGCTGCACGAACATGCCAAAACGGTATCCCGCCGCGCCAATTTCGACCTGGAGTTCAAATCGCTGGGAAAGCCTGCTTACCTGCCGACTCAGGCACAACAAACAGTATTCTTTGCCTTCCGCGAGATTCTCAGCAATATCGAGAAACACGCTAACGCCACAAAAGTACAAATCCTGGTGACCTGGAATGAGCATTTTCTCGATATTTCGGTAGCCGATAACGGTCGGGGTTTCGAACCGGATGGCGTAGACACCAGTGAACACTTCGGCTTGCAAATCATGCGTGAGCGCATTGCCGGTATCAACGGTCAAATTTCGGTTGATTCGGCGACGCTTTCGGGAACCGTTGTTTCCCTCTCCGTCCCATTGGAAACCAAAACTAAGGTGGTTGTATGAGTGATCAAACGATAAAGCCTCAGAGCATTCTGGTGATTGACGATCACGTCCTGTTTCGCGATGGCTTGATCAGTTTGTTCCAATCCACCCCCGATTTTTACGTGGTGGATCAGGCAGGCACTGTCAGCGAGGGCGTAGAAAAAGCTTTTCACCACCGCCCCGACATCGTTCTGATGGATTTTTCGCTGCCAGATGGAACCGGGCTGGATGCAACCCGCGCCATTCTGGACGAAATTCCCAACTGTAAAATTGTCTTCCTTACAGTCTTCGAAACGGATGAAAACCTGCTCAAAGCCATTCAATTGGGCGCAAAGGGGTACATGCTCAAGAACATCTCCAGTTCTTCCCTGCTTGCCAGTTTGCGCGCGCTTTCCAATGGTGAGATTGCCATGTCGCGCAAAATGATGAGCCGAATCGTAGAATATTCACGCGCTCTGCCGGTTCAACCCGCCGATGATGTGCTGGCAAAATTAAGCCGGCGCGAATTGGAGATTCTCTCCGCCTTGCAAGACGGGGCATCGAATACCCAAATTGCGCGTCAGTTATACCTTTCTGAAAACACTGTCAAGCATCACATTCACAGCATTCTCGAAAAACTGGGGGTGGAAAACCGCCATCAGGCAGGGGTTGTGGCAAAACGGCTGGGGTTGAAAAAAAGCAAGGTAGAGCCGGCCGCCAAATAGTCTCAGTACTTCACGAAAGCGTGTAATTGGCGTTCTCTAACGCCAGTTTTGCGCTAGAGAGCGCACACTAGGCGAGGTTTTCGTGATCTACTGAGTCTGGTTTCGATGCGGAAAAAGGATTAACCCTCGGGTTAACCCTCTGTCAAAAAAAGGACCACTGAAAATGGTCCTTTTTTGATTCTCAAATTCCTTATCAGACCATCGCCTTCTCCATCATTGAAATGTATCCTAATAGGAGCATAAATCTCCTATCAGGTGCATTGCAGTGAACAAGCGTTGTTTTCTCGCAGGGCGAAAGGACTCTTTATTCAAACAACTTGTAGCAAGCCTGCTGGTTGATATGCTGGACGATTTTGATTTGCACGAAAACCAGGCTGTGGACTTCGAAGGTTTGTTGGACGAAATCCAAAGAGTCGCCCCTCACCTGATTTTGCTCGAAGAGACGTTCCCCTTTTCAGAAAATTCTCTTCTCTCTCGCTTACTGGTGAATGTGCCCGGCCTGCCGCTCATTGTCATCAGTGAAGATTCGAATTTGATGCATGTCGTTCGTTGTAATACCCGCTTACTCAGTTCATCTCAGGACTTGATCGAGACCATTACCGCCACAATCGATCACCATTTCAACTCAACCAAGGAGAATGCTGTTTATGAGAAAACCCGCCCTCGTTCCTGAATTGTTTTTCCTACCGTACCCGCCCACCCATTCCAAAGGAGGTTAAGGATGACCCAATTTCCCCAAATGAATACAAGCCGCACACGCGGAAGCGCCTGGCGGCGAAGCGTCTCCCTGCTCATGATCCTGATCATGCTGATGGGAGCATTCGCATCCTTCAGCATCGCTTCGCCGGCTCTTGCGGAACCTGAAGCGGCTGCCACGACCAACCACTTTACCCTCAAAGTGGTGAACGCAGAAAACGCCTCTACCATTTCCGAATTCAAATATCTCATCAACGTGGACAACACCGGCGACCCCTTCCAGCCCAGAAATGCAGGCTGTTCGCCGGAAGACGCCGGCTACCCTGATTCGTGCGACTGGCCCTCCATTCGCGCAGTCCCTGCCGCCGCACCCATCTACACCCAGGGCAATCAGGACGATTTCAACGGCAACATCCTGAACGGACTGGACCTGCCGGATGGCAAATACCTCGTCAGCGTGATGGCAAACGGTTACAAAATGGGCGGCGCCCATTTCACCGTTCCCTTACAGGGCACAGGCGAAGTTACAGTGGCGCTGCAACCAAACCCTCTGCCTCCTGCCACCATGCGCATCAAAGTCTTTGAAGATAACGCCTCCGTCAACGGACAATTCGACACCGACGAGCATGGTCTCGAAGGTTTCCACGTCATCATCAACGACATTGCCGGGCAGGTCTCCACAGATGTCTTTGGCAACCCCCTCTGCACCATTTACGATACCAACGGCGACCCCGCCGGCATCAACACCTATGGCTGCACCATCAGCGATGCCAACGGCGACATGGCAATTCCCAATCTGGGTCCTAACCGCTACGATGTCGTGGTAGTGCCGCCCCCCGGCACCGACTGGACCGAAACCACCACCCTCGAAGGTTCCCCCAGTTGGGATACCTGGCTGCAGGAAGGCGGTACAGGTTTGGACAATGAATTCGTCGTTGCCGCCGAACCGTTCCCGTGGACGATGTTCGGCTTTGTCCGCCCTATGGACAACCTCAACTCCAGCGCCACCGGCGGCATCTCCGGCACGCTCATTTCGGTTTCCGTCTATCAGCCGCCTCAGGGGGCGCTGCCCTACTTCGGCGACATCTGGTCTGGCTTTACCGGCACCAAGGTAAACGGACCCATCACCGATGGCTGGGTGGCGCTTTCTGACCTGCAGAACGGCGACCAGGCAGTCTATGTTGGGCGCGCGAACCCCGACGGAACCTTTGCCATCACCAACGTCCCCGACGGCAACTATCTCTTCACCTGGTGGGATAACAACCTGCACTACCTCCTCGACTGGATGCAGGTTACCGTCTCAGACGGGCAAATGACCGACATCGGCACCCCCATGCTGACCGGCTGGTTCACCAAAGTGGAAGGTTACGTCTTCAACGACATCAACAGCAACGGTAAACGCGACCCTGGCGAGCCGGGCGTCGCCGATTACCTGGTGGTACTGAAAGACCGCGACAACAGCGAAATTGACCGCATGTCTATTTCAGCCATCACCGATGCAAACGGCTACTACGTCTTCGAAAAAGCCTACCCCATGGGCTCCTGGATGGTGCTCGAAGCCTATTCCGAACGCTACTACACCACCGGCATCACCTATCAGGTTGAAAACCAGCCCGAAGAGACCACCATCCTCGGCTCAGGCGTGGACGTGGGCTTCCTGCCCATCCTCGGTCAATCTGGACGACTGGACTGGGGCGTGCGCCCATACGCGCGCGGCACGAACGGCGGCATCGTCGGCACGGTCTTCTACGATGTCACCCGCAACGAACTCGACGCCCGCTATCAGGCAGTGGAAGCCTGGGCGCCCGGCATTCCCGGCATGCTCGTCACACTTTCCAAACCGGTTTACTGCGGCACAAACGAAGGCGTTCCCTGCGATCCGACCGAAACCTTCGAACTTGCACCCGACGGCTCCATTGCCAAAGACCCGGTTGCCGGCGGCATCCCCTGTGGCACTAACCCCGGCGAACCCTGTGACCCCAGCGGCACATGGGAACTGGACAGCAGCGGAAACTACAAAGTCGGTCCCGTAATCAGCACCGCCATCACCGAAACCTGGGAGCAACCCACCGACTGCATCGCCCGCGATGCGCACGGCAACCCGCTCGTTTACCCCACTGACCACGCCGTCCTGCCGCCCGATCCCACCGGCAAACGCTGTCTCGAAGGTCCTCTCATGGGCACCCAGTTCCAGAGCGGTTTCGCTACGCTGGATGGCAACTATGGCTTCGATACCATCTACTCCGGCTTCGGCTCCACATCCGAACCTGCCGGCACAGCCATTCCCGCCGGCGATTACCTCGTCGAAGTCGTCATCCCCAACGACAGTCTCGGCAGACCGGTCTATCAGGTTGTGCGCGAAGAGGACATCAACATTTTCGGCGGCGACGAATTCACTCCTGCCGTTCCCCCGCCGGCTTGCGCAGGACCCATGCACGTCGTGGACGTGGCAGGCGTCGGCGCGGATGGACCGAACGCAGTGGATAACCCGTCCTTTGCCGAGGCAGGCGGCAGCGTCTTCGAAGGCATGCAAAAGCCCCTGTGCAACGTCAAACTGGTCACGCTCAACAATGGCAAGTCTGTTGCGCCTGCCTTCACCTTATTCACCGAAGTTCCCATCCCCGGCAAATGGAAAGGCTACATCATTGACGACCTGACCATTTCGACCGACCCGAGAGACCTGTTCTTCGGCGAAAAAGCGGGCGCGCCTCTCATTCCCATCGGCATCTACGACTTCAAAAACCGCCTCGTCGCCACCGTGACCTCAGACCCCAACGGCGTGTTTGAGATTCTCCTCCCCTCCACACACACGACCAACTGTCCTTCGCCTTCGGGCGTGTGCCCCAACGTGTACTACATGCTGGGCAACGACCCAAGCCTGCCGGGCTACAACCCGCAGTATCGCACCATCGGCGCCAGTTTCGAAATTTACTCCGGCTTGATCATTCCTTCCGACCTTGCGCCTACGCAGATCGTCACCGGCGTACTGGCAGGCGGCTCCCTCTTCAGTTACCCGCCGCAATGTCAATTGGATGACGCCACACCGCAACTCTTCCGCGTTTCACAGCCTTACGGCGCGCGCGGTTCCACTTTCACCATCACTGGCTTGGGCTTCGGAGGGACAGCAGGGCGCGTCACCTTTGATGACATCCCGCTCAACTTGCTGTCGTGGAGCGATACCAGCATTACCGTCTCTATTCCGAACACCATGCCGTTTGGTCCGCATCAAATGACCATTACCGCCAGCAACGGCAAATCTACGGTCAACGGTCTCAAATATCACGTCACCGGCGCAGGATACAACCCCCTCGTCTATGAAGTCGGTCCTGGTAAACCATATGCCGACATTCAATCGGCGGTAGATGCGGCAAGCGCCTCCCCCAGCGCCCGCCCGAAACTGGTTGTGGTGTATCCCTCTGCCTCAGGCATTTACCTTGAGAACGTGATCGTGTATTCCAAAATCAGCCTGCAAGGGGTGGGACCCGGCGGCAAATACGCCGACAACACCACCGTGCCCGGCTCGGTTATTGACGGGCGCGGCGTAACAGGCGATACACCCTACGGCGCTGCCTGGCAGGCAAAGATCAAAAGCCTGAACTGGAGCGGCAACCAGTCCATCTCCGAAGGTCCCGTCATCTATGTGGTGGCGCAGGATGGCGCTTTCACCAGCGCCAACCCCGCCAGCATTGACGGCTTCATCATCCAGGGCGGCGACCAGCAGGGCTTCCCCAACCAGGTTGTGGCAGCCGCAGACCCAACGGTCAAAGAAGTGACCGGCGTGCAGGGCGGCGGCATCTACGTCAACGGCTATGCCCGCTATCTGCAGATTACCAACAACATCCTGCAGAGTAACGGCGGTTCCTATGGCGGCGCTATCCGCCTCGGCACGCCGCATCTGCCCGGCGCCTATAACGACAATCAGAACGATTTCGTCCGCATTGCCAACAACCGCATCCTCGCCAATGGCGGTACGAATCTGGCGGGTGCAATTGCCATCTACTCCGGCACAGAAGGCTACGAAGTGGCTCGCAACGACATCTGCGGCAACTACTCGGCGGAGTACGGCGGCGGCATCAGCCACTACGGCTTGAGCCCCAACGGAAGCATCCACCACAACCGCATCTATTTCAACCGCTCCTACGATGAAGGCGGCGGCATCATGATCGCCGGCGAACTGCCCGCTGACCCCGACCTCCTCACCCCCGGCGCAGGACCTGTGGACGTGTACGCCAACCTGATTCAAAACAACCTGGCGAACGACGACGGCGGCGGTCTGCGCTTCCTCATGGCTGGCAACTTCCCCTACAACGTGTACAACAACATCATCGTCAACAACATCTCCACCCATGAGGGCGGCGGTGTCTCCTTGAACGATGCGCCGAACGTGCGCTTCTTCAACAACACCGTGATGAAGAACATCACCACCGCCACCGCCATGACCAGCAACGGTCAACCCGCCCCGGCAGGGCTGGCGACCTCGCGCAACAGCAACCTCCTGCAAGCCACGCTGCCCAGCGGTTCGCCCCTCTTCAGCGACCCCCTGCTGTTCAACAACATCTTCTGGGATAACCGCGCAGGGACCTTTGTCGGCAGCACCGTGGCGGGCATCGGTCTGACCGGCGACCCGTATCCCATCAACCACTGGGACCTCGGCGTCTCCGACGGCATCGGTCTGCTCTCGCCGACCAACTCCATCCTGCAAGTCACCACCGGCACAAATCCCCACGCCTCCAACCTTGTGGGTGTGGACCCGAACGTAGTCGCCACCTACGATACCACCGTGCGCGCCCTGCCCTGGCGCGGCAACCCCCGCTTTGTGGACATCATGATGATTACCACAGATGCCACCCCCAACCTGCTCGGTGATTACCACATCGCCAGCGGCTCGCCTGCCATCAACGCCGGCGCGGCATCCAAGAGCGGCGTCAATGCCCCGGCATGGGACTTTGACGGCGGGCTGCGCCCCTCTGAAGGCGGCTTTGAAATCGGCGCCGACGAGACCCCGGTCATCGCCGACCTTGCCGTCACCAAGACAGACAACCTCACCACCGTCTCGCCCGGTGACCCGGTGCGCTACACCATCACCGTCACCAACGCAGGTCCCTCGGCGGTGACAGGCGTGACCATTTCCGATGTGTTCCCCACGCCTTCTCCGCTCAGCGGTCCCATCAACTGGACGTGTACCGCCAGCGGCGGCGCAACCTGCGGCGGCGGAGGCACCGGCAGCGGCAACATCAACCGCACGGTCAACATGCCTGTTGGAAGCACGGTCACCTTCACCACTACCAGCGGCTCAGTCGCCTCCAGCGCCTCCGGGCAACTCACCAACACCGCCAGCGTGAACGTTCCGGCAGGGCTTCTCGATCCCAACCTTGTCAACAACACCGCCATCGACACCGACACCATCGTGACCGTTTCGGACCTCTCCGTCACCAAGACCGACAACTTCTACGCGGCGCTGCCCGGCGGCACGGTCATCTACACTATCGTGGTCACCAACAACGGTCCTCATGCAGTGACGGGCGCCACCGTGACCGATACCTTCTCTGCTGATTTCACCAGCGCCAGTTGGACATGCTCCGCCACCAGCGGCTCCTCCTGCGGCGCGGTCATCAACAGCGGTAGCACACTCAGCGCCTCGCTCAACCTGCTGAACGGCGGCAAAGCCACCCTCACCGCAACGGCAGTTGTCTCGCCCAGCGCCACAGGCAGCATCTCCAACACCGCCTCGGTTGCCGTCCCCACAAACGTCGTTGACCCGAACCCGGCAAACGACTCCGCCACCGACACCGACATCATCCCCGGTCCCTTCCCAACGCTTGGCATCCTGGATAACTTCAACCGCGCCAACGGCGCGCTGGGCGCCAACTGGGCAGGCTGCACCGGCACAAACGTCTATCGCATTGACGGCAACAACGTACAGGTGCGCACCAACGGCTTTGTGTACTGGAACGCCGCCACCTTTGGCGCCAACCAGGAGGCTTACCTGACCTTCACCAAAGTCGTCCCGTCTGCCTCCGAACACGACATCCTGCTCAAAGTGCGCAACTTCCCGACGAACTGCACTAACCCCGGCGGCACAGCCAGCGCCATCGAAATCCTCTACGATCCCAACCCCAACCCTGCCAACAGCCGTGTGCAGGTCTGGACGCTGACCCCCGCTACCTTCGCCAGCCCCGGCTGGAACCTGCGCGCCACCTTCAACGGAGTCAACTTTGTGAACGGCGACGTACTGGGCGCCCGCACCTACTCCGACGGCACCGTCATCGTGTACAAGAACGGCGTCCCCATCGGCATGGTCAACGTCACCCTGCCCAGCGGCTCGGTCGCCGGCTGGCCCGCCTCGCTCGCGGCAGATACCGGCAAAATCGGCGTCTGGTTCCTCCGCAACACCGGCTTTGCCGTACCCAACGACGCCCGCTTCGACAACTTCGGCGGCGGCACACTGCCCTAACCCTTCCGTGCATCCTGGAGGAGGCGCACCCGCCTCCTCCAGGACGACCAACAGGAGCAACCTATGAAATCAAACACCTTCAACCCTCGCCTCAGCCGCCGCGATTTTCTCAAACTGGCGGGCAGCGGCCTGCTTGCCGCCGGCGGCTTGGGGCTTTTTCGAAAATACCTTTCACCCGAACTGGTAGCGCTTGCTCAAATGGAAGCGCCGGACAAGGTCTTTGCCGCCACCGACGGCTGGATCTACCTCCCGCCTCTACCCACGCCCTCACCCTATCACCCCGATGACCTTTCCCCCAACCCCAGCCTGTTCACCACCTACGTCTTCGGCTTTCGCGATGTGACCGGCATGACCGAAACCCAAATCCTCAACCAGAAAATGAAAGCGCAGCACTCCGCCCCCATGTTCTGGCTCGACCAGGATCAGCAATTCCGCCTCGAAATCCGCAACCTCGGTCTGCAAATGCGCCCCGACCTGGTAGATTCCCACACCCTGCACTTCCACGGCTTCAAGAACGCCATCCCCTTCTTCGACGGTGAACCCTCCTCTTCGGTGTCAGTACCAATCAACCGCTCCTTCACCTACGTTTACCGCCCGCACGACCCCGGCACCTACATGTTCCACTGCCACGTTGAAGATGTCGAACACGTCCACATGGGCATGACCGGGCTGGTCTTCATCCGCCCGGCGCAAAATGGCAACACCTCCCTCTACCCCAGCGGCAAATACGTCTTCAACGACGGCGATGGCTCCACCGGCTACGACCGCGAGTTCGGCATGCTGCTGAGCGAAATGTGGGTGGATTCACACTGGGCAGATTCCCACATCCAACTCCCCGAATGGAGCGACTACAAACCCGACTTCTCCATGATCAACGGGCGCGTTTACCCCGACACCCTTGCCCCCAACGGGCAGGGCTTCGACGCTAACGGCGACCTGATTGCCCCCGCTGGATTCCCCTACCTCCAATACCAGCCGATCAGTTCCCTCATTCAATGCAACGCAGGCGAGCGTGTCCTCCTGCGGTTTGCCAGCCTCGGCTTCATGCAGGCATCCATGACCCTCGAAGGCATCCCCATGCGCGTCGTCGGCAAAGACGCCACCCACCTGCGCAACGGCAGCACAGACCTCAGCTACCTCACCAACACCATTGTGATCGGCGCGGGCGAGAGTTACGATGCCATCTTCACTGCCCCGCCTCACTCTGGCGGCAGCGGACCAGACGTTTACCTGCTTTACAACCGCAACTTCAGCATGTCCCATTCCATTGGCGGTTTTGGCGTTGGCAAGCAGATGACCGAAGTCCGCGTCTACCCCGCCGGAACACTGCCGCCTCAGGCGGAGCCGAACACCTAGCCGGCTCAGGAAAAAGGAGTAAACCATGCACAAGCATCTTCCCCTCAAACAGCATAAGGGTCTGGCAGCCTTCCTCCTGCTGGCGTTGATGGCCTCCCTGATCCCCTTTGGGGCGGGCAGCGCAAACGCCCAGGGACCACAAAGCGATGGAATGGTCTGCACCTACGGACCCACCTTTACCCTCACCACCAACACCGGCTACATCGCCACCCCCGATGGCAACGTGGTGTATATGTGGGGGCTTTCGTCCGGCTCCGACCCGTTCCAATATCCGGGACCTGTCTTATGCGTCAACGAAGGCGATACCGTCACCATCGTGTTGCATAACACCCTGAACCGCAAAACCTCCCTCATCTTCCCAGGGCAGGAAAATGTCCTTGCAGATGGTCAGCCCGACGGTCCCGAATTTAGCGGCTCCACGCTCGTCTCCCTTGCCAAGACAGCCGCCGCAAACGGCGGTTCGGTCACCTACAGTTTTGTGGCGCAGCGTCCTGGCACCTACGTTTACCAAAGCGGCACCGAGACGGACATTCAGGTTCCCATGGGGCTTTTTGGAGCGCTGGTCGTCCGCCCGGCGGGTCACCCCGACTGGTTGTACGATGACCCCAGCACGGCGTTCAACCCGGCCCGAGAATACATTTCCCTGTTCTCTGAAGTGGACCCGGCTCTCAGCAGCGCCATGGAACTCAACCGTTCGTTCAACACGCGCAACTACCACCCGCGCTACTGGTTCATCAACGGACGCGGTCTGCCCGACACGCTCGCGCCCAACTTCGCCTCCTGGCTGCCAGGTCAGCCCTATGGTGCGCTTGTCCGCATTACCCCCTACCACCCCGTGTTGAATCCCCTGCCCGCCGCAGTGCGCTATTTGAGCGTAGGCAGCATTGATTATCCCTTCCACCCGCACGGTAATAACGTGCGCGTCGTGGGGCGTGATGGCAACCTCCTGAAAAGCTCATCCTTCGAAGATACCGCCTACGATAAATTCTCCATCCCGGTCGGACCCGGTCAGACGTGGGACACGCTCTTCACCTGGCAGGACCCCGAAGCCTACAGCGAAAGCAACCCTGTGCCGGTTACCGTCCCCAACATCTTCGACATGGTCTTCGGCACATTCTTCAGCGGAAGCCCCTACCTTGGTTCGCAGGGACAAATTCCTGTTGGGACGACCGTTCAAAATCAGTGCGGCGAGTACTACCACATTGCCCACAACCATGCCCTCTACCAGCTCACCTCCTGGGGCGTCGTCATGACCGGTATGGGAACCTATACCCGCATTGACCCGCCGTCGGGTTGTCCGTAACGGGCAGGAAAGACGAGGAAAATCCCATGAAAACATTCACTTTCCCCAACCTGCGGGCAGGACTGCTTCTCTTCAGCCTGCTGCTTGCCATGCTCGCTTCTGCCCTTCCTGCGCCTGCGCAAGCCGCAGTGCTGCCCGCCTCCACCTGCACCGAATCGGGCGGCGTGCGCACCTGTGACCTGTGGGCAACCACCGGCACCCTCACCCTGCCGGGCGGTTCTACCCTAACCATTTGGGGCTACGCCCCAGATGGCTCCAGCCCTGCCACTCTCCCTGGACCTCTGCTGATTGCCAACACCGGCGAGACCCTGGTGATTAACCTGCATAACAACCTGAGCGAAAGCACCTCGCTCTCCATCCCCGGCTTGCCTGGCAAATCCGACACTGTGGGAGCCGGCAGCGGCGGAGTCAAAACATACACCTTCACCGGGCTTCAAGCGGGAACCTACCTCTACCAGGCGGGTCCCACCGCTAACGGAGAACGTCAGGTAGCGATGGGCATGTACGGCGCGTTGATTATCCGCCCGGCGGGCGCGCCGCAGCAAGCCTACGGTCCCGCTTCCGCCTTCGACGATGAGGCTGTGCTTGTCATGAGCGAGATCGACCCGCTCCTGCATTCCAGCCCCACCACCTACGACATCCGTAATTTCACACCGCGCTACTTCCTGTTCAACGGCAAGGCATACCCCAATACCGACCCGATTGACACCGCCCCCGGCAACACCGTCCTCCTGCGCTTGGTAAACGCCAGCATTCACAGCCGCTCGCTGGGCGTGCTGGGGCTGCGTTACTCCGTCATTTCGATGGACGGCATGGCATTTTCCAAACCGCATTTTGCCGTTGCTGAAACGCTGGGCGCCGGTCAAACAGCCGACGTGCTGATTGCCATCCCCAGCGGCGCGCCCGCCAACCAGAAGTACGCCGTCTATGACTCCAGCCTGCGCCTGATCAACAACAATGCGCGCTTTGGCGGCATGCTTACCTTCATTCAAGTGAGCGGCACACCCGGCTCCGGCGATGCGGTCGGTCCCGCCGCCAGCGGCTTGACGCTTGCCCCCAACCCCTCCAACGGTTCCAGCCTCGTCACCTTCACCGCCACCATCAGCGACCTTTCCAGCGGCGGCAGCAATGTGACCCAAGCCGAATACTTCATTGATTCGACCGGCGCCAGCGGCAGCGGCACAGCGCTCCCCGCCGCAGACAGCGCGTTCGACTCCGTCACTGAAGCGGTTACTGCCTCGATTGACCCGTCGCCTCTGTCTTCGGGCAGCCACAGCATCTACGTTCACGGACGCGACGCGGCTGGCAACTGGGGCGCCTTCACCTCCATCGTCCTCGTGCTGGACAAAGCCGGCCCCTCCACCAGCGGGCTGACCGCCACCCCCAACCCCACCTTCGGCACATCCAACGTCGCCTTGAGCGCCACTGCCAACGACAGCGCCTCCGGCAACAGCAATGTGACCGACTCCGAATACTTCATTGACACCCTCGGCGCAAATGGTTCCGGCACACCCCTCACCCTGAGCCAGACCGCCCCCATCACTGCGCTGACCGGCACCATCCCAGCCGCCGTCATGAGCGGGCTGTCCGAAGGCTCGCACTGGGTCTACGTTCACAGCCGCGATGCCTACGGCAACTGGGGCGCCTTCGCCTCCCTGCAATTGAAAGTGGACAAGACCGGTCCAGCCACCGGCGCCCTGCAATTGCGCCCCAACCCCAACAACGGCACGATTCCTTACACGCCGTCCTTCCAATCCGTCCGCCTCGACGCCTCCTTCAGCGAACCCGGCGCCGGTCCCACCACCTCCAACGTCGTCAACGCCGAGTTCTTCATTGACACGGTCGGCGCCAACGGCACCGGCATCCTCATCACCCCCAGCGACGGCATGTTCAACTCGCCCAGCGAAAACGGCTACTCCTACATCCCGTTGATTACCGTAAACGCGCTGTCCGAGGGTCCGCACGTTATCAGCGTCCACGCCAAAGACACAGTGGGCAACTGGGGTCCGTTCAGCACCATCACCCTCATGATTGACAAGACTGCCCCCACCGTCAGCGGGCTGACTCTCACGCCCTCCACCACCACCAGCGCGGCAGTCACTGTCAACGCCACCGCCAGCGACTCCGCCTCCGGCGGGAGCAACATCGCCGCCGCCGAATACTTCATTGACACCGCCGGCGCGGCAGGCAGCGGCACCGGCATGACCGTCGGCTCCGCATCCCCAACGACCTCCATCACCGCCACCATCCCGTCTGCCACCATCTCTGCGCTGACACCCGGCAATCACACCGTCTATGTCCGTGCCAAAGACGCGGCGGGTAACTGGAGCGCCCTCTCCAGCGCCACGCTGACCATTCAAGGCGACCTGCTGTACTTCTCCACCCTTGGCAACACCAACCCGCCGGGCGTGGGCGGCACTGCCGATGACGCCGACATCTACTACTGGAACGGCGTCTCCTTCAGCCGTGTCTTCGACGCCACCACCGCAGGAATCCCTGCCACTGCCAACGTGGACGGCATGGAATTTGTGGACGCCACACACTTCTACCTCTCCTTCGTGGCAGATACCACCATCACCGGTCTCGGCACGGTTCAGGATGAAGACATCGTGTACTACAACAACGGCGTCTGGTCGGTGTACTTCGACGGCACAGCGCTCGGTCTGACCGCCGGCAACCTGGATATTGACGCCTTCAGCATCAATGGCGGCACCCTCTACTTCTCCACGGTGGGCAACACCAACCCGCCGGGTGTGGGCGGCACCGCTGATGACGCCGACATCTACGCCTGGAACGGCGTCTCCTTCAGCCGTGTCTTCGACGCCACCACCGCAGGAATCCCTGCCACTGCCAACGTGGACGGCATGGAATTTGTGGACGCCACACACTTCTACCTCTCCTTCGTGGCAGATACCACCATCACCGGTCTCGGCACGGTTCAGGACGAAGACGTGGTTTACTACAATGCAGGCGTCTGGTCAGTGTACTTTGACGGTACAGCGCGCGGCTTGACCGCCGGCAACCTGGACGTTGACGCATTCGACCTGCCTTAAAACCCATCCCCTCTGGAGGCTCCGGAGAACACCCCGGAGCCTCCAGAGCAAAGCCCTTTCAACCACAACACTCAGCGCGGAGACCCGCCATGAACAAAAAACTTCTCCACTGGCTTGCCATCCTCCTCATCCTTGCGACAGGCATCCTGCACTACATCACTGCGGCAAAAGAATACAGCGAAGCCCGTTACATGGGCGTCTTGTTCATCGCCAACTTTATCGGTTCGCTCATTGCCGCCGTTGGTATTGCCCGCCGCAAACCGGGCTGGGGCTGGAGTCTGGGCGGTGTCATCGCCGCCGGCTCCATCCTCGGATACATCCAGAGCCGCACGGTGGGCATGCCAGGGATGCAAGTGGAGACATGGTACGACCCCATCGGAATTCCCGCCCTCATCGTTGAGACCCTCTTCCTCCTCACCCTCGTTCTTGCTCGACCCTGGTCTGCTGACCGCTTTCGAGAAGCAGATTCCTCCCCCACACTCCGCGCCAGTGACCGCCCGGTCTATTGGACGGCAATGGGGCTGGCTGGCGCGGCGGGCTTCTTCAGCCTGCTGAAAGTTGGACAGGTGTACCAGGCCGGAAAGGATGTGTGTGGTCTGACCCTTGGGCACACCGAAGTATTGTTTCAATCGCCGGCCGGCTTGCAGGTGCTTTCTGTTGGCAGTTCGTTTTTTGTTATTTTTCTGGTTTCATTATTTGCCGTTGTTGGAATCTGGCGTAAAAAATTCTGGAACGGGTGGGCGCCGGGCGCACTCGTTCCGTTTGCCCTGTTCTTTGAAAACTCCCAAAGCCGCATCGCCGGCGTCCCCGAAATTGCCGTCGGCGGTTGGAACGACCCGGCCGGCATCGCCCTCCTGTGGGGGCTTGCCTTTCTCGTCATCTTTTTCGTTGCGAAGCCCTGGCTGGGTTTGCTGAAGGAAAATGCGCCAGCCCGGCAAACTCCCCAGCCGCTGCTCTTTGCTTCTCTGGCAGTAATCATCGTTGCAGTCGGCGTGTTTTCCTATCAATTGGGCGCGGCAAAAGCCGGCGCCCAGCACCCATTGCCGGCAAAGGTCATCTCCAACGATACGCTGGAGCAGGAATACGGCATCCGCCTGACACTGGTAGGCGTGACCGCCGCCGGCGGCATGGTGGACGTGCGCTATCGCGTCGTTGACCCGGTCAAAGCCGCTAAATTGATAGACCCCAACGAAGGCGGCATCATGCCCATGGTCTACGTTGGCAGCGGCGATGTCATGCTCATGCCCGATATGCACATGCGCGAACAACAACTTGTCGCCGGGCGGGTGTACTTCGTCCTGATTCCCAATGCACAAAACGCCGTCAAGCGCGGAACGGTGGTGACCGTAGTATTCGGCAATGTGGCTGTCGAACCGACCCTCGCTCAATAGCCTCTGAAGCACCCCTCCATGAACAAACGCTTCTTTTCTCTTACAGTATTGTTCCTCCTCTTCAGCCTGCTCGTGCTGCCGGCCTTCAGCCTGCCCCCCGGCGGCGAACAGGCTTTATGGCGCGTGGCAGATGCCCCCGCCGTCAAAATTGCGCCTGCCGTGCAGGCGCACCTTGCCTCCCTCCAGCAGGATGAAACCATCACTGTCATCGTGCAGTTGCGCCAGCAGGCAAAACTCCCGCCGGGGAAAAACATTGGGCGGGCAGAGCAGGCTTCGGGTGTCGTTGAGGCGCTGAAAGTGACGGCAGAAAAAACTCAGGGCGCAGTCAAAAACCTTCTCGAGACGAAAAAGTCTCAGGGTAGAGTCCAATCCTATACCCCGTTTTGGATCTTCAACGGATTCTCCGTCACCGCCACCGCCGACGTCATTCAAGAACTGGCGGCGCATCCCGATGTACTTTCGATTACCCCCGACCAGGTGGACATCGTCCCCGCTTTCGCGCCCTCCGCGCTCAGCAACCCCGAAGCGAATATCAGCCTGATCAACGCCCCAGCCCTGTGGAGCAAGGGCTACACCGGGCAGGGCGTGGTGGTGGCTTCAATGGATAGCGGCGTGAGCCTCTCGCACGCCACGCTTGCCACCCGCTGGCGCGGCGGCTCGAACAGCTGGTACGACCCCTACGGTCAGCATTCCACCCCGGCGGATGTCAGCGGGCATGGGACGTGGACGATGGGTGTCATGGTGGGCGGCGACGAGGACGGCTCTTCCATTGGGGTTGCCCCCGGCGCGCAATGGATCGCCGTCAAGATATTCAACGACGCCGGCACTTCCACCGCCACCGCCATCCATCAGGGCTACCAATGGCTTCTCGACCCCGACGGCAACCCATCCACCAGCGACGCCCCGCAAGTCGTCAACAACTCCTGGACCTTTGCCGCCCCCGGCTGCAACCTCGACTTCGAGCCAGACCTGCAGGCATTGCGCGCCGCCGGCATCCTCCCCGTCTTTGCGGCAGGAAACGGCGGACCCGGCACAGGCACCAGTTACAGCCCCGCCAACAACCCCTCTGCCTTTGCCGTTGGCGCTATCAACAACAGCAGCGTCATCTATGGCTTAAGCAGCCGCGGACCCACCACCTGCGGCGGCTCAACTGGCGTCTTCCCCGAACTGGTTGCTCCGGGCGTCAACATCTACACCACCGACCTGGTGGGCTTCTACACCACTGCCTCCGGGACCTCGCTTGCGGCTCCGCACGTGACGGGAGGCCTGGCTCTGCTTCTTTCGGCTTTCCCCACGCTGACAGTTTCCCAGCAGGAAAGCACCCTGCTTGCCTCCGCCGTTGACCTCGGCGCAGCAGGTCCCGATGACGTGTACGGCTACGGACGCCTCGACCTGCTTGCCGCCTACAACTTGCTTGCGCCTCCTCCGCCTGCTCTCACCCCTCTCACCCCCTCCGGTGTGCTGAGCGGCTGGAACTACACCTTTACCTGGAACGGACTCTCCAACGCCACCTGGTATCTGCTGGAAGTGCAAACCTCCAGCGGGACGCAGGTGTACCGCAAGTGGTTTACTTCCGCGCAAACCTCTTGTTCTGGCGGCACAGCCTGTTCCATCACGCTTACCGATCTCAGCCTGCCTAACGGCGGCTACAAGTGGCGCATCATGGACTACGGCTCTTATGGCTATGGAGCCAACTCTGCTTTCCTCGATTTCACTCTCAACCTTGCATGCTATACGCTGACCGTTAACCTCAATCCGCCAGGCGGCGGCGCCGTCAACGCTCCCTCGCAGACCTGCCCCGGCGGCTATACAGCCGGCTCCACCGTCTCGCTGACGGCTGTCGTCAATTCGGGCTATCTCTTCAATGGCTGGAGCGGTGATGCCACCGGCGTTTCCAATTCTGTGACGGTCTTGATGAACGGCAACAAATCGGTGACCGCCACCTATAAACCCATCCCTCTGCCCCTCACGCCGGCTGGCAGCCTTACCTCCTGGGATAACACCTTCACCTGGAGCGGCTTGACCGACGCCACCTGGTATCTGCTGGAAGTGCAAACCTCCGGCGGGACGCAGGTGTACCGCAAGTGGTTTACTTCCACACAAACGGCATGCGCCGGAGGCATCAACTGCTCGGTGGCTCCCAGCGACATCGGTCTTTCCAACGGCGATTACCAGTGGCGCATCCTGGATTATGGTCCTTACGGGTACGGCGTCAATTCTGCCTTCCAGCCCTTCACCCTGAACCTGCCAACCGCCTGCCACACCCTGACCGTGAACATTACTCCCCCCGGCGCAGGCGCGGTAAATGTCAGCGCTCAAAACTGTCCCGGCGGTTACACCACCGGCACCGCCGTCCAGCTGACGGTTGTCCCCAATAGCGGGTATGTTTTCAAAAACTGGAGTGGAGATGGCTCCGGCTCAGCCAATCCGCTGACCATCGTCATGAATGGCGATAAAACCGTTGCCGCTGATTTCAAAGCCGTCACTGTTTTGCTCTCCCCCAGCGGAACATTGACCGCCTGGGAGAACACCTTCACATGGACCGGACTCACCAACGCCACCTGGTATCTCCTGGAAATTTATACTCCCTCTGGTACACAGGTCTTCCGAAAATGGTACACCTCCATGCAGACGAATTGTTCCGGCGGTACAGCATGTTTCATTCTCCCGCCTGAAACCGCTGGTCTCCCCAATGGCGACTACAAATGGCGCATTCTTGATTACGGTCCCTATGGCTATGGCACCTGGACGCCTTACAACACCTTCACCTTGAATCGATAAACTTCATGAAACCAACCCTCCTTTTTCTGCTCACCCTTTTGCTTGCCGTTGGCAGTTTCCCCGTTCACGCCGCAGGGACAATCACCGTCAACACCCTGACAGACTCAATCGCCGACGACGGGCAATGCTCCCTGCGTGAAGCGGTCATTGCGGCGAATACCGATACCGCTGTTGGCGGCTGCGCGGCGGGCAGCGGAGCCGATACCATCGTGTTCGATGCCTCCCTGCCCTCGCCGGCAACGTTTACCCTCACCCTGAGCGGCGCAAACGAAGATGCCGCCGCATCCGGCGACCTCGACTTGAGCGGCACCCTTGTCATTCAAGGCGCAGCCGCCAGCCAGATCATCATTGACGGCAACGGCGCTGACCGTGTTTTCGACATCCGTCCCGGCGCAACGGTCACCATAAGCGGAGTCACTGTTCAACATGGAAACCCCGGCAGCGGCATGGGCGGCGGCGGACTCATCATCAGCGGCGGCGTTCCCCGCGCAAAACTGACACTGCTCAACAGTATTGTCACTGCCAACACTGCCCATATTGGGGGCGGTATTTATAACGCCGGCAACGGCGCCACCGCCGTCATTCAGGATACGCTCATCCTTTCCAACACCGCTCAAACCTCCGGCGGCGGCATTGCCACCAGCGGCGACCTGACCCTGCTCAACAGCACACTTGCCCAAAATCAGGCGCGGACCGGCGGCGGTATCGAGCATTTCGGTTTCTCGATGAAACTGACCAATGCCACCCTCAGCGGCAACCGCGCCAGCGACAACGGCGGCGGTCTCTACAACCGCGGCGACGCCCTCATCTTGAACGTCACCTTCAGCGGCAATGCAGCCAGCGGTTTGGGAACCGGCGGCAACATTTTTCAGGATACAGCGTCCCTGAGCATCAAAAACTCCATCGTTGCTGCCTCTGATTCAGACGGCAACTGTTTTATCAACGAAGGCTTCCTCATCTCCCAGGGCAATAATCTGGACAGCGGCAACACCTGCGGATTCAACGCCGGTGGCGACCGCATCAACACCGACCCGCTGCTTGGTCGGCTGCAAAATAACGGCGGCACCACCCCGACACACGCCCTGCTCGATGGCAGCCCAGCCATAGATGCAGGCAACAACAACGGCTGCCCCTCCACCGATCAACGCGGGCTTCCCCGCCCGGTTGATGGAAATTCCGACGGCGCGGCTGTGTGCGACATCGGCGCCTATGAGGCGCAAGCCGTTTTACCTACGGCTACCCCCTCCCAGCCATCCCCCACAGAGACCTTTACCCCCGTTCCGCCCCCCTCCACTGCCACCCTCCCTTCTCCTTCTACACCTACCCCCGTTCCTCCTGCTCCAACACCCCCTCCCACAACGCCTTGCCTTACCAGCGGAGCCTTGCTGGCGCTGCTTGCCTTGCTGTTTCGCCGCTTTCCCTTGCGGGTTGTGTAAAAGGGGAAGTTCAGAATCTAGCTGCCTGACACTTTTCAAAATTGCGAGTCCCTCACCTGCTCTTGCCGCCACTGCCAGCAGATAATGGTCTTTAAACAATAATCTCGTAACGTTGCGTAGGGCGCGCTCTCTAACGTGCCTGTTGGCGTAAGAGAATGCCAGCTATGCGGTTACGGTGCTTATTTGTTAATTTTCATCACGTCCGGGACGTCCGGGCGGGATGGCGCAAGAATATTTTTCGGATAGACTCTTAACTAACGTCAGTTCGGGTGTAAGCGAAACAAAACGTCCCGAAGGATGGTTTTGCCGCCAAAATCGCGTTCTGTAAAGCCTTCGGGACGTTTCAACGGTCTATCCGAACTCGGGTTAACTAAACCAAAACGTGCCGACTGCAATACACAGAATCCCCCCCAGCACGCGACGCACGCCAGCGCTCGAAAATTTGACCGCGCCCAGGCGGCTGCCGATGAGCGCGCCCGCCAGCCCAACGACCAGCAGGGGAATCTCCGCCGCGCCGAAGGCAAAGGTCCCGCCGCTGATGCGCCCGATCAGTCCGCTCACGGAGTTGATGGCGATGAACGCTCCTGCGGATGCGGCTGCTTGCTTGGAGTTGCCCCAGCCCGCCAGGATGATGAGCGGTGAAAGGAAAATCCCGCCGCCGATGCCGATCATGCCTGAGAGCAAGCCGATAACCGCACCGCTGACGAGCGCCGCCCAGAGCGGTACAGGGCGCGGCAACCAATCGCTTTTATCCGAAAGCACGGGGAAGAAGGTCATGCGTAAAGCGAGGTAGGTGAGAATCGCGTAGAGGAGGGAAATGTAGGTTTGCTGAGTCAGTTTGAAGGTCCCGCCGAGAAACGCCGCCGGGATGGAAGTCATCAAAAAGGGGATGAGCAGTTTCGGGCGGAAGTGTCCCGCGCGAAAGTAATTGGTAAACGAAATGGCGGAGACAAAGATATTCATCACCAGCGCCGTGCTGGACATGACATCCGCGGGGATGCCGAAGAAACTCATCGCCAGCAGGTAGCCCGAGGCGCCGCCAAAGCCTGCGCTGGAGTACACAACGGCAACGACGAAAACGAGGATGAAGAGGAGGGGGTTGGTCATGGGGGGCGGTGAAAAGTAATCAGTAAGCAGTGATCAGTGATCAGTGAGCAGTGAGCAGGAAGCAGTGATCAGTGATTGGTAAGCAGTAAGTGATGAGCGGATGTGGCAAGGAGTGAATCGGCGGGCAAAAGAGGCGCGTAGTAGGCGTTTCCAGCGCAGGCGCGGCAGAGGGTGAGACCGTTTTGTTTGATTTCGCGCTCGTTGATGATTTCTTCGCCGCACACGTCACAGTTGACGCGCACGCCGGGGCGCGAGACGATGGCTTCGATGGGCGTGTTGAGGGTCACTTCACAGACGGTGAACATTTCGTCATCGGGCATGACCTGATACGCCTGCATCTGCGCGAAGTAGTGACGCGGCTCGTCAGGGGCGTAAGCATAAGCGCGCTGGCGGATATCCAACGCGGGGGCGACGCGCACGGCTCGACCTGTGACCGTATCCACAAAGACGGCGGCGGTCTTGCCGTAATCTTCCACGCGCAGGGTGCGGTGACCCACGGTGCAATCGGTGGCGGCAGTAATGCCATCGGCGAAGCAGCCATCGGATTCGACGATGACCAGCAGGCGCTTTTTGGCGGGCGGTTGGTCGAAGCCCAGTGTTCTCATTCCGAGCAGCCCCATGCGCACGCCGAGGATCTGGCGCGGGCAAAGGTGGGAATGTTGGGAGGCGGATTTTTGGAGGTAGTCGGTTAATCTCATAGTCGGATAGTCCTGTAGCGCAAACCTACGCTTTGCGAGCATCACAAAAAACGCCGTCTCTGGAAAAGAGACGGCGCAAGAGGGGAAAGTTGCAGCGGGTCTCCTTTCCAAATTACTCCCCTCTCCCCTCGGGAGAGGGGTTGGGGTGAGGGCGGGGGGCAAAAGCGTTTCCACTTTTACCTGGTATCGCAAAATGAATTTTGCGGTACAGTCCTGCCGCCATGCAGGGTTGTTTAGGCGGTCAGGCTTCGGAGAGATGTGTTTAGTGTAGCAGAAAAGTAGCAGATGATGAAGTGACGAAGGTCACATGGACTGTCATACCGGCTGTAGGGAATCTCCCGACAAATTATGGCAAAACCTGTTACTTCTCCCCTCCCCTTCTCGCGAAATGTGCAGGAAGGGGAGGGGAGATAATGAGAGACAAAAGGTCACGCGGCGGCTTGTTTGTCCATCAGCAGGCGATAGCCTGCCAGGAAAATCAACCCAGCCAGCGAGACGGTCCAAATCGCCACCAGCCATTCGGTAGTGGTGGGGAAGTAATCCAGGCTCAAGCCAGGACCGACATAGGCGGTGCGCAAGCCTTCGAACTCTGGTACGGTGAGGGCGGGGATGACCAGATTGAGTTTGGTAGTGATCGCCATCAGTGCTGCCAGCGCGCCGCTCACCGCCAGCGCGGTTTGATTCTTGGGCACGGCGGCAAGCAGGAGCAGCGGCAGGAAGAGACCCAACCCCAAATGGGCAATCCAGAACACCCACCAGTATTCGCCGAACAGGACAATTTGCAGGCTGGCGGTCTTGGCGGGGATGTTGGCGTAGAAGGCGGTGAAGTATTCCGACACTTCCAGAACGAGCACGGCAAATAACAGGGCAAGCGTCAGGTTGCGGAGGAAGGGTTGCGGCTCACGCTCGCCAAAGAGGGCGCTTAGGAAAAGCAAGAGCGCCACGCCACTGAATGCGCCTTCGACCAGGAACAAGATGGGGGTCAGTCCCGATTCCCACAGGGCGCGGGCGCTGACCACGCCGAAGAGCGAGCCTTCTGCCCCGCCAAACAGGATGGCAAATGGCAAGCCCATCCAACCCAGAACGCGCAGGGCGAAACTTTGGGGCTGTTTCCACGCCAGGTAGAGCATGACCAGCAGCAGAATGCCGTAAAGGGTGTAGAACCAGGTCATCAGTCCCATCACCGAGCGGGGACTGGTGGAGAGAAACAGGTTGAAGATGCGCTCCGAGCGTCCCAGGTCGAGCCAGACGCTGGTCAGTCCGCCCGCCAGGGCAGCCAGCGCCACCAGCAGAGACATCTTGCCGAGCGGCTGAACCGCTTTGACGCCGAAGCCGTATCCAAGCGCGGCGACCAGAAACGCGCCCACCGAGACGCCAATCAGCGTGACGTAAACGGCAATCCACAATCCCCAGGGGACATAGGTGTTATAGGCGGCGACAAGATGTCCGCCCGTGATGCGGTTGAATAAGCCCACCAGTCCCGCCAAAAAGCCGAGACCAGCGATAGCCCAAAGAATTTTTTCGGTCGTTTTCATAGGAGGCTTCTCCTTAATAGAGAATTTTTGTTAGGACAACTCAATGAGTTGTCCTAACCTGCGAGGATCATCTGCCGCGACAACCTGACGGGTCAGCCTGCTCAATGCGCCGAAGAAGGGTTCGCGAGCGCTGGTTTCGAGCGCGGCGCAGAATTGCGGCAGCCAGGGCAGCAGATGTTCGCGCAGGAAGACCAGGCTGGCGCGCAGGGCGTCTTGCCGTTTGTCGTCTTCCAGCGTTTGTTCTGCCAGAAAAGACAGGAAACCCAGTTCGAGCGCGATGTGGTCGGGGGGAATCGTCCCTTGTTCGGGAGCAACTCCCCATTCCAGGTAGATGCGGCGGGCGGCTTGAGCGGAGGGCCCCATCAGTTGCTGTCCGTGCAAGTAGTAGGATGCGTAAGGGACCGCGGGGGTGACGCCGGGTCCTTCCATCAGGCGCGTCATTTCGACGTTCAGGCGTTCGAGCGCTGCTTCGTTGAGCGGCGTGTCGAGGGCGCTCTGCACTTGACGTAAGGCTTCTGCTACCGCGTCATCCTGCTCCCAACTCAGCGAGCGAAGCGCTTCCAACGTTTCTTCGCGCAGGGGGTAGCGGTAGAGCGCTGCCAGCAGACGATAGAGAACCAGCCGGGTTTCCAGCATGTCGCCGGTCATAGTTTCTTCACCTTGACAATGATGTCGGCGTAGGTGGGCATTCCCATAATGGGAGAGTGTTTGTTCGGGTCGGTCAGGTCGTTGCCGTTGGGGGTTACGTCGCGGAAATCGTAGGTCAGGCCGAGACCAGGGCTGAAGCGTCCGCCCGCGCCCATCGCCATGCGCAGCACGCCGGGACGGATGGTCTCCACCAGGTTGACCTTGCCGCGCGTCTTGTGCCCAAGCGGAGTTTCCAGTTCCACCAGGTCGCCAGTTTTCAAGCCAAGTTTGTGCCCGTCGGAGGCATTCATCTGAATGACGCCGATGCACCACGAGCCTTTTGCCAGCCGCACCTTGCGCCCGCTGGGGGTGGGACCGTTTTCGCCGATGACGATTTCGTCCACCACGCGCTCGTCGTTGAGCGGCGCCCACAGGTCTTCGGTGGGGATGCGTCCCAGCCAGTCCACCAGTTGCGTGCCAGACATGGCATGATGCACCCGTCCCCAAATCACCTGGAAGGCATATTCATCTTTGTATTTGGCGTAGTCTGGATTGGTGTAGGGATTCCAGACAGTCTCGAACCAATAGAAAGTGGATGGGTACTTTTGCCAGCCCAGTTTGGCAATGGCAAAGGGCGTTTCGCCTGCGGCTTCGATGAGTTTGTTGTATTTGGAATATTGCCCCTTGCGTTGTTTTTCGCCGTCTTTTTCGACTTCGTAATCCCAAACGAACTCGACCTTTTTGCTGGCGGTCTTCAGCACGCCGCCGTTGTTGAAGCGATGCCACGACATGGGCCAGATGGCGACGCCATTGTGTTCGCGCAGCCACTGCGCGGTGACGTACTCGCCCTGCACGACCTTCTTTTCATCGTCAATCGTCACCTTGCCAGTTTCGAGCGAATCGGGCGTGCCAATGAGTTTGTAGTTGACAGGATATTTCGGGTAGGGCAGCGGCTCGCCAGCATGAGCGCGGCCAGGCGCGACTTTGAGGGCTTCGTTCCAGAAGTCTTCCTCGGTGGGGAACTTCTCCCAGAAGTCTTCGGGCTTGATGTCGGGGTCGCCTTTCTCGTGCAGTTTTTTCGCCAGGGCAATCATGATGTCATACTGCGTCTTGGATTCGTGCAGTTTGTCAATCACGAAATCGCGCAGGTAGATGACCTGATGGCTGGGGTAAATATCCGAAAGGCTCATGCGCTCCAGGTAACTGGCTTCGGGCAGGATGACATCGGCGTACAGGCCGGTTTCGAGCATAGGCGTGTCAATGTAGACGACCAGTTCGACGCGGTACTCATCGCCGTCTTTGGCGGTCAGGGCTTCGATCCAGTGGGCGGTGTTCGAGCCGGTGATCACCGGGTTGCCGGTGCGCATGAAGAAGGCTTTGATGGGATATTTGTAGCCGCGGAAGGGACCATAACGAAGCGTGACGCCTTCGAGGAAACGGCGCGGGTAATCGCCGACCACGTCATCCCAGGCGGCGGGCCAATCGCCGTAGTAGTCCATGTGCAATTCTTCGATTTTGCCGGTCACATCCTGACCGTTGACCTTGCGCGTCACTTCGCGTTTGACGAAGTCTTCGCCTTTGGCTTTGCCGCCCTTGTCGCTCTTGACCAGTTCGGTATCAATCGCGCCGCCGGGCACTTCCATGTTGCCGGTGATGACGTTGAGCGCCGTGCCGATGATAGAGGCGACATAACCGTTGTAGTGATGTCCGATGCCGTTCATACCCCAGACCAGCGCGGCGGGCTTGGTGATGCCGTAGGTGTGCGCCAGTTCGGCAATTTTCTCGGCTGCGATGCCGGTGCGTTCCGCCGCCCATTCGAGGCTGAAGTATTTCAAGCCGTTGAGCGGGTCTTTCTTGTTCCAGCGAGACTTAAACGCGGCGAGGAACTCATCCCAGCCCTGACTGTACTCCTGGAAGGACCAGTCAATGTAGCGGCGGAAGGGGTCGTTATCATCGTTGTTTTCGAGAATGTAGCGCAAGATGGCGGCGAACAGGTCGGGGTCGGTGCCGGGGCGGATGGGAATCCACTGGTCGGCTTTGGTGGCGGTGTTAGAGAGGGCCGGGTCAATCACGATGATTTTCGCGCCCGCCAGTTTGGCTTCCACCGTGCCGCGCGATTCGTAGTTGATGCGCGTGGCGGTGAAGGGATTCCAACCAGCATAGATAATCAGTTTGGTGCGATAACTGTAATCGTTCTTGAGCGAGCCATCCGGCTGGCGGACGAGAACGGGGCGCATGACGTCCGGCTCGACGCGCTTGCCGCCGAACATGATTTTCGGTCCGTGCCGGCGCGGGGTGTCGCAAATCGCGCCGTGTTCGGTGACGTGCGGCGAGCCGAAGGCGCGGAAGAGATACCAGTACGGGTCACGGTCGGTCACGTCACCAGCGTCCATGATGGCCGCTTCAGCGCCGATTTTCTTTTTGATGGCAATCAGTTTGTCGGCGATGTAATCGAGGGCTTCATCCCAGGAGACGCGCTTGAACTTGCCCTCGCCGCGCTCACCCACGCGAATCATCGGGTATTTGATGCGGTTGGCGTTATAAGCCATTTGCAGGCCCGCAGCGCCTTTGGCGCACACGCCGTTGGTGTTCATGGGACCGTAGACATTGCCGTAGATGGCAGACGCCACACCGTTTTCCACCTTGACTTTGATACCACATTCGGCGGGACACATCACGCAAGCCGTATAAACATACTTGGCGTTATCCTGCAATGCGGCGCGCACTGCGGCGGCGCTGATGGGCTTGAAACCGCTGCCCAATCCCTGCAAGGCAGCCAGACTCGCCGCGCCTACCCCGCTGAGTTTGAGAAAGTCGCGCCGCGAAAGTTGTTTTTCAGAATTTTGAGTTTTCATCGTTTGCCTCCTACACCAGGTAGTACACCTTGGGGTTGGTGCCAAGTTCTTCTTTGAGCCGCATCACGTTTGGCTGGGAAAGCAATTCAGAGACCAGGCTTTGCGGGTCGTTCAAATCGCCAAAATAGGTGGCATGGCCAAAGCAACTGACCGTGCAGGCGGGCAGCTCGCCGCGCTCGATGCGGTGAATGCAGAAGTTGCACTTGCGTGCATTGCCGATGGGAGAACTACCTTCCTTGCGAATGCGCTCTTCGCCATATTCCGGCGAAGGCAGCAATTCGTAAGGCTGACGCTCGCCGCCGTTGAAATCGCTGTAGAAGTAACCGGCATCAAAGGAACGCGCTGCATAGGGACAGGCGGTGATGCAGTAGCGGCAGCCGATGCACTTATCGTAGTCAATTGCCACGATGCCGTCGGCGCGCTTCCAGGTGGCATTCACCGGGCAGACATCCACGCAGGGCGGCTCTTCGCATTGCATACACGGGCGCGGGGTGAATCGCCGCGAAACGTTCGGGAATGTGCCGTGCGTTTCGGTCATCACCGGGCGGTAACTGATGCCCGGCGGCAGTTTGTTCTCGGTGACACAGGCGATATTGCAGCCGTTACAGCCGGTGCATTTGCGCAGGTCAATCACCATCCCCCACTTGCGCTGTTCGATGGGTTTTTGCAGAGCGCGCTGCAAGTCTTCCATCATGCGCTGGATATAGTGCTTTTCTCCGTTGATGCCTTCCGGGATGTCGGGAATGGGCGTTAGTTCATCTCCCTGGATGCTGAAACCAGGGTGAACTGGCTCCAGGCTGTCTGGCTCCAAGGCCGGAGCAACCAAGCCGGCAAAGACATCGCTGGAGAACTTGTTCAGAAGATTTTGGGGCATACTCATTCTCCTTTCAAAGATTGGGCTTAAATAAGCCGAAAGCGCAGGACAGAGTCCCACGCTTTCATTGTAGGGAGAAGCGCCCTGGAGTGTAACTGGCTGGATTCCCAGTCTGGGACTGGGAATTTTCCTAGTAGGACAACTCGTAAGGACAACTCATTGAGTTGTCCCTACAATATAGGTATAAGGCCAATCGTCCCAACTGGTCACCAGCCCGGCTTTGACCGGGTTGTTGGCGATATAAGCCAGAATACGCTCAAATTCGCCTTCGTTGCGGACAACGTGATCGTAACTTTCATGCTGCCAAAAGGGACCGCTGCGCTCCAGCGCCTGATTGCACAAAGCGGCGCTGCGCCGTTTCAGCAAACGCATGGCGCGGCTGAGGGCAGTGTAATGCTTGCCATCGTGACGGGGTGTCGGTTCGGGGATGTCCTGCTGGTCTAACAGCACATGAACATGATTGCTCATCAGACAAAACGCGTGCAAGTGATATTCCTGGTCATCGAAAGAGTGAAGGAGTTCCATCACGATTCTGGCGCATTCCGGCTGGGCAAGCCAGCGGGGACCGCACAATGCCTGATCGAGCGTGTTGTCCATGCGGGCAAACTGTCGTTTTTGCGCCTGGTAGAGCGCCTCATGCAACGCTTTCCCACTGAGACGGTGTTGCAATTGGCGCTTTTCGGCTTCGTATTCTTCATGCAGGCGCTTCACTACATCGAAGGGCAGGCTTCCCTCCAGCCGAAAGGTGACAAAGTAGGTGGCGTTGGGGAGGTGGTAGTGAGGGAGGTTGCGGCGAAAGAAAGTGGTCATAATTGTGGCGGCGCAACTCATTGAGTTGCGCTACAGGCCGCGTTGGATGGCAAAACGGGTCAGTTCAGCGCGGTTGGTCAAGCCGAGTTTCCGCATGATGTTGATGCGGTGAAAATCCACCGTCTTGGGGCTGATGAAAAGAATCTCGGCAATTTGCTGATAGGTTTTCCCCTGCGCCAGCAGAACCAGCACTTCGCGCTCGCGTTCGCTCAGGCTGTCGAACGGGTCGGCGGTTTTCTCGTCGCGGTTGACTTCGCTCACCAGCGCGCCGGCAATCGCCGGGTCCAGGAAAGTGCCGCCAGCGTAGACCGTCCGAATGGCGGTGATGAGTTCATCCCCCTCGGCGCGCTTCAACACATAACCCGCCGCACCTAATTTCAAGGCAGGCAGGATGTATTCCTTGTTCTCGTGCTGGGTGAGGAACAGAATGCGGATTTTGGGATTGGAAGCCAGGATTTGGCGCGTGGCAGCCAGCCCGTCCAAGCCGGGCATGCCAATATCCATCACAACCACATCGGGCTGGAACTCGCGGGCGCGCTGAACGGCCGTCTGCCCATCGCCTGCTTCGCCAATCACCTCCAGGTCGGGCTGTGCTTCGAGCAGGGCGCGGATTCCGGCGCGCAGAACGGCATGGTCATCCGCCAGCAGGATGCGAATTTTTTTCATTGGATGATTTCTCCATCGGACAAAGGCAATTCCACCGTGACGCGCGTTCCGGCGCCGGGTCGGGACTCAACCTGTAACCTGCCTCCCAACAATTCGGCGCGTTCGCGCATTCCGAGCAGCCCCAGCCCGCGTCCGTCTTGCAGGTGATGCGCCAGGGCTTCGTTCACGTCGAAGCCGCGCCCATCATCCGTAATTTGCAGGGCAACGCGGAAGTCTTCAAATGTCAGGTAAAAATCCACGCGGCGCGCGGCGGCGTATTTTGAGATGTTGGTGATGGCTTCCTGGGCGATGCGGAACAGGGTGGTCTCCATTTCGGCGGGCAGACGGCGCTCGCCGCCGGAGATTTTCCACACGACCTGCACACCTTCGTTTTCCAGGCGGCTCTCGGCGTACCAGCGTAGTGCGGGAAGCAGACCCAAATCATCCAGCACGCTGGGGCGCAGGGCGTAGATGATTTCCTGCAATTCGCGCACGGTGTCGCTGACAGCGGATTTCAGACGCGCCAGCAGGTTTGGCATTTGGGCTGCATCGTTTTGGGCGGCGCTCTCGGCGGCTTTCAGGCCAAACAGGATGGCGTTGAGCGATTGACCGGTGGCGTCGTGCAGTTCGCGGGCGATGCGCTTGCGTTCTCCCTCCTGCGCATGGAGCGAACGCGCCAGCAGTTCACTGCGCAGTTGTTCCTTTTGGCGCAGTTCTTCCCACAGGCGGGCATTTTCCAGGGCGATGCCCATCTGCCTTCCGATGGCGGAAAGCAGACGCAGGTTGTTCTCATCGAAAGAACGCGGGGAGGAAAATGCCACGCTCAACGCCCCCAGCATTTTTTCGGGTCTGCCCAACGGGACGGTGGCGTGCTGCCACCCTTCAGCGGATGACTCGACGAGGCGGCTCAACAAGCACTCTTCATTGACTGCCATCACCGTCCCCTGCCCGGTTTGCAGGCTTTGGCCGCAGCGACAATTCGGAAAGCGTGTGAGCGAGGGAAACTCCATCCCTTCGCAGGCGACCACTTTCCCGCTTCCATCCGCGCTCAAAATGGTCACCCAGCCTATCTGTAGTTCCAGCGCCTGCAAGGCTTCGCGCAAGCCGCGCTGGAGCATATCGGGCGAGTACGGCTCGCTCATGGCAAAAGCCACCGCGTTGAGTGCAGAGAGTTCGCGGTTGCGCAGGCGCAATTCCTGCTCACGCTGTTTGCGCTCGGTAATGTCGCGCACAAACCAGACGATGGCGGGCGTCTCCTGGTAGGTGATGCGCGTGCTGGCAGTTTCCACCACATAGCGCTCGCCATGCCGCCCAGCCAGGGTCAATTCGGTCACGCCGCTCTGCGCCGCGCCGGAGTGAAGAGACTGCCAGGATTGATATGCCAGTTCCAGCGAATCAGGCGCAAGCACACTGGCAACGTTGACGCCAATCAATTCCTGCGGCGTGAAGCCCGTCAGACGGGAAAAAGTGTCATTGACAAACAGCAAGATTCCATCCCTGCCGCTTTGCTCGGAAATGAGCGCAATACCTTCGCCCACTTCGCTTGCCGCAGAGAGCAACGTGCGATAACCCGCCTCCGAAATGCTCAGTCGTTGAATGGCAGCCTGGATTTTCTCCGCCATGGCGTTGAATGCTGCCGCCAGTTCGCCGACCTCATCGTCAGACGGAAGGAAAATGCGCTCGTCCAGCCGCCCCTCCCCCAGTTGATGGACGCGCTGCGTCAATTCCACCAGCGGAGAGGTTGCCAGGCGGCTGAAGACATACGTCATGGTTGCCGCCAGCAGACAGCCCGCGGCGGTCAATGCCAGGACGATGCCCGTCACCCGACGCTGTTCGGCCTGGATGCGGTTCTCGCTGATGCCGATATGGACTTCCGCGTTGATCCCATCCAGCGGGCGATAGACAAAATCGCGCACCAAGCCGTTTTCGGTCAGCAGGAGCAGTTCGCCAGATGAACTGGGACGCGGCGCGGTCAGGGTATAGAGCAAACCGCGCGGAAAGCCGTCTGCAAAGGTATGCACAATGGGCGTGTGCGGTCCAAAGGCGAAGACGTACACCACATCGGAGTTGGAAGCGAGGGTGTCGTTGATGGCTTCCTGAATGCTGACCAGGTTGCCCTCCAAAAGGGCGTTTGCCAGGCTGTCTCCCAGCGAGAGGGTAATGGCTCGACCAGAGTTGCTCAATTCCTGGCGCAGATTGCGCGCCAAAATCTGGTTGATGGCAAAAGTGGTAATCAGCCCAGCCAGAACGACAATCAGCACCATGCTGAACATGATGCGGCTGGTGAGGCGGCGGGGAAGAAAACGGTTGAGTAAGAGCATGACTGATAATACGCAGCGTCCCGAGGGTTTCGTGATGAGAACCTTCGGGACAATATGTGTTATGGCTCCAGCAAACCAATGGCTTGGGCAATCTGACGCAGGCTTTCGTATTCCTCATCCCTGGCAGGGACGAAACCCAACGGCATTTCGGTGCGCTGCCATTGATACAGATATTTGGCATCCGCCCCAGCAGGCTGAAGTTGCAAAAGCGCTTGCTGAACCATGATAAGAGTCTGTTGCGGCACATGCGGCGCGGCGACGATTCCGCTGGAGGGGTATTCATCAGAAAGCGCCAGAATACGCACCAATCCGCGGCGAGCCAGGTCGAGGGCGAGCGTATCTTGCAAGGCGCCGGCTTCGTAGCGGCGGCTGGTGACGGCGTTGGCGGTCTCGGCGTGCGAGCCGGTGTAGGTGTAGGCAGAGAAATCCTCCAGCCGCAAATCAGCCTGTTGCAGCATGAGACGCGGAATGAGATGTCCCTGCGTGGAATTGAGCGCGCCGAAGGCAAAGGTGTGGCCGCGCAAATCACTGAGTGTTTGCAGCGGGCTGTCGGGCGGGACGATGATGGCGGCGCGGTAGGTATCCTTGCCCTCCTGGTTGAGTCCGCGCACCAGGATGCGCGCGCCACAGCGGCGGTATGCCTGCAAATACGAGACCGTGCCAACCACGGCAAAATCCACCTTGCCACTGCATAGACCGTCCACCACATTTTCGGCCGGCTCTGGGATGAAGACGCTGAAATGCAAGCCTGTTTTCGATTGCAGCCAATCGGCTAACGAGGCGACCTGACGGACATCCTCTTTAGGCTCCAGACGGGGGTCGAAGCCAATCTTCCAGCCCGCCGTTTCGGAAGGCGTGGGCGGTAAGACGGCATCCTGCGCCAGATTCTCGGACAGGCGGAGGGTCCAATCGGGGTGAGGGGCGCAAGCCGTGAGGGCAAGCAAAATGAGGAGGAAGACTCGCCCAAACATATTGCAGCCGTTGGGATAACTCATTGAGTTGTCCCATGGAGCGCTTCCCAGGCCCAACTGAGGGCGGTCATCATGGCGGGGAAGCCGAGGGTGTTGATGCCGAGGGTGAGGGCATGTTCGATTTCGGCAGGGGTTGCGCCTGCTTCGATGGCGCGGTGAGCGTGCGATTTGACCGCGCTCTCTGAACCGCGCGCCGCGGCCATGCCCAACTTGATGAGTTCGCGGGTCTTTTCGTCCAGCGGACCGCTTTCTGCAGCGGTTTTGCCGAGCGTTTCGTAGGCGGCATAGACTTGGGGATGTTTTTCCTGAAATTTGCGGTAGCCTTTGGGCAGAGTGGTCATGGGGGTCTCCTTGTGGGGTGGGGCGTAAGTCAGTGACTTGCGCCACTTACGGGTTTGATTTGAGATAAGTGATTATCGCATGGATTTCACTATCCGACAGGCGGAAGTTGGGCATGGCGGTGCCGGGGCGCATAGCGCGCGGATTTGCCAACCAGCCGTAGAGCGTCTCGTCGCTGTCCGTAATCTTGTCCAGGTTGGGCGCGTAGTAGACGCCCTCCCCTTTGATGAAGTGGCATTTGCGGCACTCGTATTTTTCCACCAGCGCCGCGCCGACCTGCGGTGAGACTTCCACCCGTTTGGTCAGGTTGAGCAGCCAGCGGGGAGGAAAGACAAGCAGGTAAACGCCAAGAGCAAGGAGGATAAACAGAGGAAGGAGAAGTTTGCGGGTCATGGGGAAATTATAGTCCACAACAAAAACGTCCCGAAGGCGTTTCCACCCGCGGGACGGGACACACTGATTACTGATTACTGTTCACTGTTCCCTGACAACTGGCGCTACACCTTCTCCACCTTCACCTTGCTGTCATAGAACACCGCCGAGCCGCCAGCCAGGTCGCTGAGGGTGACGTTGCCCAGCACGGGGTCGAGTTGCATGGCGCCGTTTGCCATCAGCGGGACGGCGCGGCGGGCGTCGCCTTTGATGACTTTGCCGTCAATTTCCACGTCCACAGCGCCGCTCGCCCAGTGACCAAAGCCGAGCGGGAAGGCAACCACGCCAGGGCGAATGCCTTCGATGACCTTGACCTTGCCTTCGATGGGATGTTCGCGCCCGTTCTTCAGGTCGTACACGCCCTTCGGGTTGCTGGACGAGGTGATGCGCACGGTGTCGCCGTCTTTGATGCCGAGTTTCTTCGCGTCTTGGCTGTTCATCGCCAGGTAGCCTTCGGGGACGACCGCCAGAGTCCAGTAGTTGCTGATGCCGCGCGCCTTCGCCATCGTCATGGTCTTGAAGGTAATCATGTGCAGGTCGTAGCCGTCGCTCTTGATTTCTTCGCCGGTGGTCGAAAGACCCGCTGGAATGTATTTGGTGTAGCCGACATAGGGCTTGCCCGTCATCGTATTGATGGAGGTGGCGGTCTTTTCCTGATACAGGTTGATGAGCCGACCGTACTTGTTCGCCACCTGCGCGCCCTTGTAGCCTTTCTCGAATGCCTGGTAGCGTCCGCCGCGATTGAGGACGAAGACCACCTTGCGCCACAGGCTTTCGTCGCCGCCGACGGCGGCTTTCCACTTTTCGGGGTCGAAGACGCTCTTGGGCAGATGCCGCCGCGCTTCCAGGAAGATGCGGAGTTCTTCGTCGTCCGCTTCGGGGACGGAGTCGGAGCCGTCTTCCTTCTCGCCGAAGGCAATATCCGCCACCTGTTTCAGGTAGAAGTCTTCGGGGCGGATGTAGGGAATGCCCTTGCCGAAGCCATCGGGACCGAAGCCGGGCAGTTCCAGTTTTTCAGCCAGCGCAAGAAACACCGATTCAAACGACATGGCAATTTCTTCGCCATACACTTTCACGGTTTGCCAGCCGGGGATGCTGATGACGGGCTGACGCACGTTTTCCACCTTCCACGGGACAGAGGGATGCGAGCCGTGGAATTCCCAGCGCTCGAGGTAGGAGAGGTCGGGGAAGATGTAATCGGCGTACATGCTGGTCTCGCCAATCATGATGTCGCTGGCGATGAAGAGCGGAATCTTCTTGGTATCTGCCAGAATCTCGATGACCTTTTGTCCGCCGGGCAGGCTGTAGGGCAGCGCCGACATGTAGGTCATCAAAATCTTGACCGGGTAGGGGTAGGCGTCGCCGATGGAGGGGATGTCTTCCTGATAGATGTCGCTGGCGAGCGGGAACCATGGACGCTTGGTGGGATAGGTTCCATCGAAGAGGGTCGTTTTCTCGTAGGCAACGCCCGTGCGGAGCATATCCACACCGAAGGCGGACATTTCCTCTTCGCCCCACATGGTCATGACGGGGAAGGGTTGACCTTTTTTGCTGCCCTTGCGGTCGTAGGTGCTGAGTTTGATGGTGCCGCCTGCATAATCGAAGTTGCCGATGAGCAGGTTGACCACGTACCAGGCGTTGTTGTTGTAGAAACCGTTGGTGTGCTGCGAAGGTCCGCGGTGAATGTCGGCGGCGGCTTTGCGTCCGTGCGAGGTGAATTCAGCCGCCAGTTCGATGATGTCATTCTCGCTCACGCCCGCAATTTCCGCCCATTCGGCGATGGTGTGTTCCTGCGCCGATTCGAGCAGGATTTGCATTCCGTCCTTGACGTCGAAGTCGCCGACTTTCTGGTTGATGAACAGGTCACCGACGACAGGCGCCGCTTCGGGGTTCAGCACATTGATGGGGGTCGGGACACCGCCGACCAGCGCGACGGGGGTATCGCCGGGGTATTCCACGCCGTTGGCATCCACGTAAACGTCCACATCCTTGCCGTCTTTCTGCACGGTTTGCTTGGTGAGTAAGCCCAGTTCGCTGGCGCGCAGGTGTTTGCCGGGAACGCCGTCTTTGATTTTCACCAGCCAGGAGGCGTTGGTGTAGTTTGGTTCTTTGGCGGCGGTCTGCGCGGCGACGTTGGCGATGGAGAGATACGCTTTGTTGAATTTCTCGTTTTCGAGCATCCAGCGGATCATGCCAAGGGCCAGCGCAGCATCGGTGCCCGGCTTGATGGGAACCCATTTCCAGGCTTTGGCAGCCAGTTTGCTCATGCGCGGGTCAACGACGGCGAATTTACGCCCATTGACGATGGCGTCGGTGGCTTTGGGGACACGCTGCGGGGGGCCGTAGTTGGCGTCGAACAGGTTCGCGCCAGCGTAGATGACGAACTCGCTGTTGGCGGTATCCACCTGCCAGTAGAACTTATCGCCGCTGTCGAAGGAGCCTTTGGTCTCGTTCCATTTGGAACTCATCGCCTTGCCTGTGAAGTACAGCGAACCCTGGCAGATGGTAGTGTGCCCGTTCATGTTGATCGAGCCGAATGCGCCCTTGACGAAGCGGTCCACCACGTCTTCGCGCCCACCCTTCATGCGTCCCCACACGAACATGAACTGATTGTTCTTGGGGCCGAGGTCGGGGTGTTCGGGGTCAATCAACACATCCAGGTGGTCTTTGAAGTCGGCCTGGAATTTCTTGACCAGTTCCTTTTTCTTTTCGGGGTCTTTCTCATCCCAGATTTTTTGGACGGCGGCTTTCATCTCTTTGGAGAGTTCCGCGTCGGTCAGAGCGCGGACGGCGCGCAAGCCATCCACGTGCCCTTCGCCGAACAGGTCGCCGCCTTCGACAACTTCTTCGATGGCTTGCTCGAAGGGGATGGTGACCCATTTGCCTTCGCCGCGTTTGGTGCCGGGCTTGCGCTTCAGCACGCTGACGATGCGGTACGGGTCATAGGCGGTCTGGATGCCAGCCTGTCCTTTCGGGCAGAGCGCGCCTTCGACCGTCGCCATGTCCTTGACCGGCGTCTCGTAAGCGGGATGCGGCCAGAGCGTCCACGGGCTGTAGGGGTTGCCGTCAATTTTGGCAGCCATGCCTTCCAGAATTTTGACCTTGATGCCGCAGCCGGTATTGCATTGCAGACAAACGGTGTAGAGTTGATTTTCGGGCTTGGCTTCGAAGTTGCCCGCGCCTTCCCGCATGGCGTTGGCGATGGCTTTTTGCGCCTGCGGCAGGCTGCCGAGGAAAGCCGCCGCCGCGCCGGTGGCGCCGGAAAGTTTGAGGAAGTCGCGGCGCGAAAGGGTGGGTTTGGTGTCTTTGGTTTTCATTTCTTTGCCTCCGTAAAGCGCGCCAGATAACCGAGCAGGTAATCCATGCCGATAAGAATGCCGAGGATGGCGAAACCCATCACGGCGGATGTGACCGACCATTCCATCAGGCTGGGGGTGTAATCGAGCGTCAGTTTCGGACCGTGGAACGCAGCCGCCTGACCGGGCATCATCTCCGCCACCTGACCCGGCACCACAATCAGAATGCGGGCAGCGGCGTAGCCAATCAGCAGGAACAAGCCCATGAGACCAGCGACGAATCCGTTCTTCGCCAGTTTGGGCTGCGCCAGCACGATGACCGGGATGAGCAGCCCCAGGACAATCTGCACGCCCCAGAACATGAAGGCGTGGGGTCCATTCAGCACATAATTGACCGCAATCAGGTTATCGGTTGCGCCGCCATAGAGCGATTGGGTGTAATCGGCTACCAGGAAGTAGAGTTTGGCGACGCTTGTGGCAATGGTGATAATCGCCAGCAGCCAGAGCAGGTCACCGCGCTGTTTCTCTTCCAGATTGGGCATGAACCAGCCGACGATGAGCAGCATCAGCGCCGCGCCCGAAGCAATGGCAAAGACGGGGAACTGCACGGGGAGCAGACCGACGTGCCAGTACAGCCGCGCCGCGTTGCCGCCCAGCAAAAAGCCCACCCCACCCGCCACCAAAATCGAGACAACGAAGCCAATCCACATCACGACTTTCATCGCCTTTTTATCGGGAGCGGTGAATGCGAAGTAAAGCGAGACCGCAATCAAAATCAGGAAGATAGTGTAGCCCCAGACCATGATGGCGAGGAACGAGGTGAAGTTCGGCTGGAGGTACACCTTCCAGATGCGCTCCATGTGACCGAGGTCCATGCCGATGGAAGCGAGACCCGCCGGGAGCGTGACGAGCGACGCCCACAGCATCGTCTTACCCGTGCCTTTGAACTGCGGCACGTTGAACAGGTAATCGAAAGCAGCCAGCATGTACGCGCCCGCCGCGAGACCCGCCAAAAACAGGTACATGGCAACCCACAAGCCCCAGCCAATATAGGAGCCGTAGTTGGCGCTTTGCTCGCCTTCGAACAGGCGCACATACACGCCCCACAGCCCAAACAGCAGAGCCAGCGCGCCGACAGCGTAAGAGATTTTCTTGGTCATCTCAGCCTCCTACACGATGTAATAGACACGCGGTTCGGTGCCGAGTTCTTCCTTCAGCCGAATCACGTTGGGTTTGTTGATGAGTTCGGTCACCAGCGAGTCGGGGTCGTTGGCGTCGCCGAAGTAGGTAGCGCGCCCGATGCAGGTGGTGGTGCAGGCGGGCAGGATGCCGTCCTTGATGCGGTGCAGGCAGAAGTGACACTTGCGGACGTTTCCAACGGGCGACTCGTGCCGAGCCTCGCGCTTCCACGCTTCGCCATACTCCTGGCTGGCGTGCTCGTACCCCGCGGCTGTTTCCCCGCCGACAATGGCTCCGTCGAAGACGGGCAACTGCTCGACGTAGTTGTAGCCGAAGTCGAAGGTGCGCGCGCCATACGGACAAGCCGCCATGCAGGCGCGGCAGCCGATGCACTGTTCGTAATCCACCACAACAATGCCCTCTTCGTTGTGATAGGTGGCGGTCACCGGGCAGACTTCGGTACAGGGCGACTTTTCGCACTGCATACACGGGCGCGGCAGGAACTTCATCGTCACGTTGGGATACGTGCCGACTTCTTCTGTCATTACCGGGCGATAGACCACACCGGGCGGCAGTTTGTTTTCAGCCACGCAGGCGACGGTGCAGGCGTGACAACCGATACAGCGGCGCAGGTCAATGACCATGACCCAGCGCCGTTCCGAGGCGGGTTTTTCCAGGGCGCGCTTCAGTTCGCGTTCCATGCGAACCAGCACATCCTCTTTTGACAGGGCGTCTGCGGCGGGCGCGGCGGAAATGTCTAATCCCTCCGCTACCGGCGCTACCAGCCCGGCGAAAACCTCGGAAGCATACTTACTGAGCAAATTTGCTTCTGTCATCATGCTTCTCCTTCTTCGAAAATAGGCTCGGATAGAATCCGAAAAATCCAGCCTTATTGTCCTCCATCCTTCGCTTCGACAAAAGCAGGAAAAACCCGCCAGTTTTTGGCGGGTTGTCAGGAAAAGCCCTACAGGAGGGGTGACGAATGTCAGGTAAGGAGTTGTTACTTCCCCAAAAGTCCCCTATCTTTTCGACAACCCATTTCTCATTTCTCGCTGAGCAGTTACCTTAATTCCTTCAATGATTGGGAAGAGAAATTTATGGAGCATTTGGAAAATTTACAAATGGGGGTCGAGGAATTAAAAATGCCGCTCCCCAGAATGCTGAAGAGCGGCACCCATAGTTGCTACTTTAGTTCATAGGGCGACTATCGGCAGAGATCGTAAAATTGTGGTCGATATTCGCCTAGACCTTCTTGCGATCCTTGGTCAGGACACCAGGTCACCTATGCTTGATTTGGCATATATCGGTAAGGGCGAAACTTATACCCGTAAACAATCAGCCCTCGCTCATCCCCATCGTTCCTCATCTTGCGCGTCACCATTTCAACGGGCATGCCGATCTGGACTTCGCTGTTGTCCACATCGGTCAACTGGGCAGTGACCATAGGTCCCTCCTCCAGTTTGATCAAGGCGACGGTATAGGGGGCGTTGGTATCGTAGCCGGCAGGCGCTTCGTAAACGGTGGTGTAAGAATACACTTCCCCTTTTCCGCTGAAGGTATAAAGTTCTTTGGCTTCGTCGCCGCAGTTCGGGCAGACATCGCGCGGCGGGAAGATTTTGAAATCACAGTGCGGGCAAACCTCACCAACCAGCCCGTAGCGTTGTTTCTTGAGTCTCCAGTGTCGTGGAATTTCCATGGTTGTGTTCCTTTCTGCGATGCTAATTCTAACGAGCGAAACTCTCAAAGACTATCAGGATACCAGCCTTGCCGAACTGTCATGAAAGGTGAGAGTTTTTGAGAAACAGATTTTCGCGTAGCCAGATTTGGAGGCTGGATTTTCGGGCGAGAGTTGAATTGAAGAAGTGCGATACGCCGGTTTTTGGATAAGAACCTATCCGAAAATTCCTGCAACCCCGGCTCCGCCCGGAGATTTATCTCCGGGCTACCAGTACAAAGTCCGCTTAAGCGGACTAGATAGCCGGGTTTAGCCGTCTGATGAAAATTAACAAATAAGTACCGTAACCGCATAGCGCGGCTTCCAGCCGCAACCCAAAAATTCACTGCTCAAGTGCGGAGGCAAAACCAGAAAAAGAGTTATTGCCTGC
>Ga0272446_1000389_pt1 | contig 69473 bp, 65 predicted proteins | sample YNPCB0061_FD_194587 | JGI IMG/M metagenome (GOLD analysis project Ga0272446, IMG submission 194587) | Hot spring microbial mat communities from Yellowstone National Park, WY, United States - YNP-CB-006-1 | ecosystem: Environmental > Aquatic > Thermal springs > Hot (42-90C) > Sediment | place...
TAAAAGGGACCCCTAAGGTAAAACCGGTCCGCGCCAGCTGGGGAGGGACCCGTTGAGGGGTGTCTAGAAACCTGTACCTTTATCCACCCCTGGGCTTCTGGTATACTAGGCCCCATGGATGATATAAACGGGGCTCTATTGGCGGATTTACGGGGTTTAACGCTTTTCTCGGCCCTTAAAAAGAAGGCTACCCTGCGTTCCTTTCAACGGCTCCTGGATCTCCTTTCCATTCCCTCTTCCCACAGGGGGCCTAGAAACGCGGTGGCTCTGATGGACGCCTGGTCCACCTTTATCCACACCCTGACCTTAGATTCCGAGGCCCCTTCCCTCTTTTCCTCGGTCAACCGGGTCGTCGTATTGGCGGATAATGTCTTTACCCGGACCGCGGAAAAATTTCCCCTTGACCGGATCGATCCACGGCTTCTGCGGATCGCCGCGTTGGACCTGGACAAATTGGGAAAAATCGCGGTCTGCGATCTCCAGAGGATAGCCGATACTCTGGCGGCTCGGCTTCGGGACGAAGGTTTTTTGGCCGCGGCTAAAAGTATCGTGGCCGAAGCGGCGGCCCTTAGGGAAGAACCGGCGGCCCTCGATTCTAGCCCCCCTAGGGAAGCCTCGATGGGGGAAACATCGATCTGGGAAGGCTCGGTTTTTTCCTTTCCCCGGGATGGGCACTGGGCTTCCCATATTACAGCGTGGGCGAACCACCTGCGGGAACGGGGAGCCGGTTTGTTGGGCCTTTACCCCTCCTTTATTTGGGATAGTTCTCGAAAGGTCGGTACCCTGCGGCCGGTTAAGAATCCCGATCCCATTAGTCTGGATGACCTGTCGGGGTACGAAGAACAGAGAAGCATCGTCATGGCCAACACTCAGCGCTTCGCGGAGGGAAAACCGGCGAATAACCTCCTGCTCTACGGGGATCGGGGAACGGGAAAATCGGCCACCGTCAAAGCGGTGTGCGCCCATTTCTCCGACGCGGCCCTACGGCTCGTGGAGGTTCGAAAGAAGGACCTGCTCCACTTTGAACGTATCGCCGATACGTTAGCTGAACGGGCCCTGCGGTTTGTCCTGTTTATCGATGACCTTTCCTTTGAGCAGACCGACGATACATTCACCGGTCTTAAAGCCCTGCTGGAGGGGGGCGCGGAAAAGCGGCCCGACAACGTGGTTATCTACGGAACCAGCAACCGGCGGCATCTGGTAAAGGAACGGTTCGCGGACCGCCCCACCACCGCCATGGCGGCGGACGCGATAGCCACGGGGGATGTCCGGGCCTTTGACACCATGCAGGAACAGCTGTCCTTGGCCGATCGCTTCGGGGTCACCGTGGTCTTTAGCTCCCCCAACCAGGACGAATACCTGGCTATCGCCGAAGCCATCGCCGAACGGCGGGGCATCCTCAGCCCTGGGGGAACCGGGGAAAGACAGGAGTTCCGAGAAAACGCCCTCCGCTGGGAACGGTGGTTTAACGGCCGGTCTCCCCGGAGCGCCCAGCAGTACGTGGATTGGATAGCCGGGGGAGAGGGGTTTCCCTGGGAGTAAGGGTGGTCACGGCAAACGGAAGCCCCCAATGGGCCAAGAGGGTCCGCAAAAGGGGGAGCGTGTCCTGCCGGGCGGAGCACACCAGGCGGGAACCCAAGCCCCGGCGGTTATCCTCCTGAATAGATCGAACCATCACCTCTAAGAGGGGCCGGAGGCCCCCGGAACGCTCCAATTCCAGTTTTCCCAGTTCATCGATATAAAACACCCGGCCCCGTTCCGCCTTTACCGTCAGGAAACGGTGTACCAGGTCCAGGGCTGATTGGAAGGCCGAGGGGTCAAAGAGGAAGGGTCCCAGGGCCTCGGAAGGGGCAAAACCGGTTTCCCGGTACCGTTTCAAAAGGGGATCCGTGGCCTGAACGCAGAGGAGCCGCCTAACATAATCGACCGAGGTCCCACTGGAGTACGAAAGGGCCTCCAGCTCAAAACCCCGGCTTATGCCGTCGGCGTTTCGGCCGGTTTGCCTCTGGTACACCCCGCAGAGGGGCTGTCGGTCCACCAGGGCCCCATACAGTCGCAACCGCAGGGCCGTAGTTTTCCCCGCCCCCTGGGGTCCGGTAATAATTTCCACCACCGGTTCCGGGGCCTTTGCGGGCTCCGCAGGTCCGGCGAAAAACTTTTTTTTCCCCATCCCCGGGGTATTGTTTTTCCCTCCCCAAACAAGGAGGGATCGAAGGTAGGCTTCCGTATCGTCAAAATCTATCAAAACCCCCGGCTCGTCCGTTTCCTGGGTCCGGAGCTCGCAGAGGTTAAACACTGCCTTTAAGGATTCCCCCTGACCAATCTGTTCTATAAGCGGGAGGGCCGAACGTTCAAAGAGTACCGGGTGCCCGGGTTTTCCTTGAAAGATAAAGCGCCAGGCCCCCGGCCGCCCCGGCCCTTCGGCTCTACGGCGGTCCTGGTCGGCCCGTTCCCGTAAGGAACGGTAGACCCCGGGGGGAATCAGGGGCATATCGGCGTGGGAAACAAAAAAGGACTCCCTTTCCACGTACCGGGCCCCCGCTAGGATGGACGAAACCATCCCCCGTTGCCAATCGGGGTTGCGAACCGTAAAAACTCCCGGCGTTCCCCGAAAACGGGCTTCCAATTCTTCGCCCCGGTACCCGGTTACCAAAATAACCCTACAATTGGCCCCCAGGGCGGCCGCCACAGCCGCGTCGATGACCACACCGTCCTTCCAGGGGAGCAGGGGCTTCCACAGGCCCATACGGTTCGACCCCCCGGCGGCGCAGAGGATACAATCGGAGGGCTCGGGAGTCCCTCCTTCATCATCGGTCTTGTGATTTTTTTGGTTTTGTTTCATAGTAGAAAACCCAACAGTAGCAGGGGAACGCATAAAAACCTCATTTCTTTACGGAGAGACCGAACATGACTATCGCGCGCATTTGGGCTGACCCGGAGGGGGAATCCCACTATCAGGACCTGGACATACCCTTTACCTCATCCAACCCCCTGGGTAAGATGGCCGACCCCCTACCGGTAACGTCGATGATCCTCCGGGAAAACGAACCGGGGTACGATTACGATTGGCACGTGGCTCCTCGCCGACAGTACATCGTCATGTTGGAGGGTTTCGTGGAAATCCAAGCCTCCGATGGGGAAATCCGTACCTTTGGACCCGGCGAAATCGTTCTGGTGGAAGATACCACCGGCAAGGGCCATAAATCCCGATCCCCCGACGGTAAACCAAGGAAATCTATCTTTCTACCCCTACCCTAGAAGCCTGTCGGACCGCACCCAGACTGCAATCAGGCTCCTGGAGCCTTCCGGACTGTAACCAGGCTCCTGGAGCCTGCCAGACTGTAACCAGGCTCCTGAGAAGCTTCGCTTCTTGATCAGTTTGCAAGGACAAGTCCGACAAACTGCTAGGACTTTTCTTTTTCCTCCTGGCCTTCCAGCTCCTTTAAAAGTTTGTCGGCGTTTCCAAAGGCGGGACTTTTGGACCGTACCCGCTGTAGTAATTCGATAGCCTTTTTGGTCTCCCCCTTGCCGATATGGCAAATGGCAAGACCGTACACTACCGCCAACTGATCCTCCGTTTGGGGAATCTTGGGGGTGTTAAAGGATGAGAAAACCCGAATTGCCCGGGGATAGTCTCCCAATTCGTACAATACGGACCCTAAAAGTCGGCCCATTTTTATGGTTAAAGAATTCGTAGGAATATCGATTAACACATCCCTGGCCTTTTCTAGGTCGTGGACCGTAAAAAAGAAACTGGCGATCACAAAACGGAGGAAGGGGGTGTCCAATTCCTTAAATTTCTTGGTTAGTAGCTGGGCGGTTTTTCCATAGTTTTCCACATTTTTTTTGGGAATCGAATTGATCTGCACCAGAATTTCTTCGTCCTCCGCAATTCGGGCCGCCCGGAGAATCGAATCCACGGCCTCTTCTAGGCGCCCCTTATCGATTAATTTTTTTGCCCGGATCATAAATTTGGAGGATCGGTACCCGTCGGAAATAAAGTATAGATAGTTTAAAAGCCCCGAAGAGGCGAAGGTAATAAGCGCAAAGACCCACTTGGTTCGATAAAAGAGGGCAAAAAAGGCGAAGATATATCCAATGATGTAAAAAGAAACGAGAATCCGCGGAAATTTACGAATACGAAGCATAACCTTCCCCTTTTTAGCTAATCCGATTTTTACAATCGGGGGATCACCTGGGTGACATACCCTGTATCCGGTCCAGGGGGCCGAAACCAGTTTTTAAACCATGGCGACCCATCGGGACTTGAATTGTAAGGGGGTGCGCCCTGCCGGGGCACCCAAATAAAAGGAGGGCCGTAGCCCCCCTTTAAAAAAAGATGCCAATAACTACCGCTGTCCAATACCCCGTTCTTTCAGCGTACCGGGAATGACGTTATCCAAAATACCGGCGGTAATACCGCCGACGGCCATGCCGTTTTTAAGGATCCCGTTCATGATACCGGCGACCCAATCCCAGTTTTGGCTGGCAAACTTGATCGTATGTTGACCCATCCAGCCGGGAAGCCCCAAGCCGATGGTGAACGCCACACCGAGAATTAACAGGTTCCGGGTGGAGGAAACATCGCAACGGGTAAAGACCTGGAGACCCAGGGCGCCGATTAAACCAAACAGGGACAGATACGCGGCGCCGATTATCGGCGAGGGGATCGTACTGATGATGGTACCGAACTTCCAGAGGAAGCCCAGGATGATCAGGATGACCGCGCCGGTCCGGATGACCCGCCGGGAAGCGATGCCCGTAAGGGCGATGATGCCGATATTTTCGGTGTAGCTCGTGGTTCCCACGCCGCCCATGATACCGGAAATCATACAGCCCAGACCTTCCGCCCCGATACCCTTGGAAATCATCTTAGCCGAGGGGTCGGGAAGACCGGAGGCGTAGCTAACGCTGTGGTAATCCCCGATCGACTCGATCATGGAAGACGTGTAGGCCGCCAAGATCGCGGTAAAGGCAAGGACGTTAAAGTGGAGGGTCTGCCCAATGGTTCCGTAGCGGAACAGGGTCGGGAAGACGATCCATTTGGCGTCCCCGATGGCCTTGAGGTTCACGAACATCGGGTGTCCCGACGGAAACCAGCCCGCCACCGTACCCAACACGGCGAAAAGATACAGGATAACCATGGTAAGGAAGACGGGGAAGGCGTTGATCCTCTTATTTTTGACAATTAAAGAGAAGGTCAACACCATCGCAACACCCAGGATAGAGATGGGCCAGTAGGAAGAGGCGGTATTTACCGCGGTCCCCGCCAAACCAAAACCGATCAGCATGATCGTCGGTCCGATAACCACCGGGGTGATTACCTTTTTCAGAAGCCCCGCTAGGCCCGTATAACCGACCAATACTTCATAAATACCGCCGTACACCAGGGCGCCACCCAGGGCCTGCATCATCTCGTTGACCCCGCCGCCGCCGCCTTTGACGCTTTCAAAGATAATCATCGCCGCGGGAATAAAGGAGAAGGATGACCCCTGAACGATGGGGAGTCCGGACCCGATTTTCCCGTAGGCTTGGATAAGGGTACCGATACCCGTAACCATGTACACCGTGGCGATAAAGATACCCAACTGCTGTACGTCCATCCCCATGGCCTGTCCGTAGAGGATAGGGACCAGGGTGGTGGCTCCGAACAGGGTAAGGATGTGCTGTAGTCCCGCGACAATCGAGAACCCCCAAGCGGGTTTACTATCCACCGGCCAGGGAATTACCCGGGTGGTAGATACATTCTGAGCATCAGCCATTAAAAGCCTCCTTTTGCGTTTATTTAACCCTGTATAAACAGGATTAAATCGTATTCATCATTGTATCCAAAAGCTCTAATTGTCAAGTTTTTTTTATCACCCCCCACAAAAAACTCCGGCTATCGTTTTTTAACCGTACTGGTAGCCGGAGTTTCAAATAGTTCCCTACTCTCCGGTCCCCTCCTAGGGAGTTATAGCCGAGTCGGGACTGTGAAGCCGGGTTGCCGGATCGGAACGACAGGACCCCGAGGGGGTCTTGGTGATCCAGTTATCGATGGGTTCCCGGTTTTGAATCGCCCGCCACACATCCTCGAAACGGATGGGCATGTGAACCAGCTCCGCCCCCACCGCCGCGTCGATCGCGTTGGCTAAGGCTGGAGCCACGGAGATCATGGGATGCTCTCCCACGCCCCGGGCGCCGTAGGGGCCGTCCAACTGGGGGGTTTCCACGGCGATAGTTTCGATCTCCTCGGGGATATCCTTGGCCGTGGGGATCTTGTTGTCCGTAAACGAGGGATTCAAGAGATGCCCCGCCTTGTCGTAGATGTACCCTTCGCAGGTAGCGGTCCCCAGGCCTTGGATCATACCACCCACGGCCTGCCCCCGGACCATGTCGGGGTTGATGGTTTTCCCTACGTCGAAGGCCGAAGCCACCTTGATAACCTTGTATTCCCCCGTATCGGGATCCACTTCCACGATAATTCCGTGGGCGCCGTAGGTCCAATCCAAGGCGGGATACCCTTCGCCGGTTTCTTTATCCAGGTTGGTCAACCCTTGGGCTATGTAGTTGCCCACGCCGATCAGGGGGCCGCCGATGCCGTTCCCGTTGGGGAACGCGTACCCAATGGCCAACTTGGACCAGGCTACCGATTCGGTGGGATGATGCTTCACGTATACCTTTTCACCGTCGTGGGCCAGGTCCACGGGATTGGCCCGGAGTACCTGGGCGGCCACTTCGTAACCCTTTTTCAGGAAATCCTCGGCGGCCAAAATACACGCGTTCCCCGTCATTATCAGACCCTTGGAAGCCACGGTCTGCCAATCGTAGGGGTCCCGGTCCGTATCCTTTTCCACGGTTACTTTGATTTTTTCCAGGGGGAAGCCCAACCGTTCAGCCACGATCTGCTGGTACGCCGTGGAAGAACCCTGGCCGATTTCCATAAGGCCCACGTTCACGTGGACCGTACCGTCGCTGTTCATTTTGATGACCGCGGCGGTGGCGGTAAAGGACGGCATGGCGGGGGCCTTGTGGAGCGCCGCGATACCCTTGCCTATCTTTCGACCCGTGGCCTTTTCCCGGGCCTTTTCAGCGTCCGTAAGTTTTCCGTAGTTGATCGCCTTGGCTACCTCGTCGACGCATTTTAAAACGTTTCCCGTGTGCTCCTGGATCACCTCCCCCGAAAGGGTGGTCGATCCGGGATGGATGAGATTTTTCCGGCGGAACTCCAGGGGGTCCATGCCTATGGCCTTGGCTACCAAGTCCATGTGCCGTTCCACGCCCCAGTGGAATTCCACGTGTCCAAAGCCCCGGTACGCCGTACCGTAGGGCTTGTTGGTGTACAGGGTGTACGCGTCCACCCAAGCGTTCGGCACGTCGTAGGGTCCCTGGGCCGAATAGCAGGAAGCCCGGGTAACGTTGACCGCGTAGTCCGCGTAGGCCCCCGCGTCCCAGTACATGGTCATCTTTTGGGCGAGGATTTTACCATCCTGGGAAACCCCGGTTTTTATGCGGTACGTTAGGGCGCTCCGGCAGGGAAGCAGGGTAAACTCTTCTTCCCGGGTGGCCTGGAACTTTACCGGTCTTCCGTTGGCCTTTTTGGACAACATGGCCGTAAGGGGTTCGATATGAATCCCCGCCTTGCCTCCGAAACCGCCACCCACGTGGGGGACCAAAACCCGGACCTTGTTCCGGGGAAGTTTAAAGGCGTAACAAAACAGATCCCGGACCGTAAAGGGGGATTGGGCGCTGGACCAGATAGTTACGTCGTCCTGTTTTCCCCATTGGACGATGGCCACGTGGGTTTCCATGGGAACGTGCTGAACCGACGGGTTGGTATACTCCCGTTCCACGATCCAGGCGGATTCCGCGAATCCCTTTTCCACATCCCCCTTGCGCATCTTATTCCAGGTAGCGATATTCGTTCCCGGCTGGGGTGAAAAGGCGGGTTTAAAATAGTCGTAACTGCCCAAGTCCGGGTGGATAAGGGGAGCATCCTTTTTAAGGGCGTCCATGTGGTTCAGAATCGGCTCCAGAACTTCGTATTCCACCTCGATGAGATCCACCGCTTTTTTCGCTATCTCCAACGTATCGGCGGCCACCGCGGCCACCGCTTCCCCGTAGTGACGGACCTCTTTTTTCGCCAGGATATCCTTATCGACGATGTACAACCCCAGCTTATAGTTTAGTTCTTCCCCCGTTAACACCGCCCGAACCCCCGACAGGGCCTGGGCCTTTGAAACGTCGATCCGTTTGATCAAAGCTCGAGCGTGGGGGCTCTTTTTAACCTGGGCGTACAACATCCCCGGAAGAATCATATCGCTTACGTATATAGCCGCCCCGGTAAGTTTATCTATGGCCTCTTCCCGGCGAGCCGCCTTCCCAACGTACTTTAGCTGAGCGGGATCGCTATTTTCCAGCATATTTCAATCCCTCCTTTTTATCCAACTGATCGGTGGCGTCTAAAACCGCCTCTATAATCTGTGAATAACCGGTACAACGACAGAAATTGCCCTCCAGCCCCTCTTTAATTTCCTCTACCGTAGGCTTGGGGTGGATACGGATCAATTCCTTGGCGGACATAATCATCCCGGAGGTGCAGAAACCGCATTGAACCGCGTTATTTTTGTCAAAGGCCTCCTGAAGCTTGGAAAGGGTCCCGTCCTTAGCCTCCCCTTCGATGGTCTCTATAACCGCCCCATCGGCCTCCGCCGCTAACACCATACAGGAATTGACGGTCTTCCCGTTAAAATAAACCGTACAGGCGCCGCATTCCCCGGCGCCACAGCCCTCTTTGGGTCCCGTGAACCCCAAATCTTCCCTAAGGAAACGGAGCAGGGTACGGTTTTCCGCCACGTCCCGCTCGTAGACATCCCCATTGATGGTTACCTTAATTTTCATCCCCGAACCTCCGCTAAAAGCCGTTTGACGAACACATCGGTCATAAACTCCCGGTACTCCTTGGTACACCGGACGTCGCTGATAGGACTGATAATCTTCCTAACCGCGGCGACCGCGTCGGCTTCGCTGATCCGCAGGTCCAGCCCCCGAACAGACACCGGGGTAGGAGCAGCCGAACTGACGGCGATGTTTATCTTTCCTTGAACAATGACCACCGCGACGCCGATGATCCCCAAATCATGACCCGCGATCCGTTTGAGCTTTTTATAGCTACCCTTGGAATTTTTGGTCGCCGATGGAATAAGGATCTTTTCCAACACCTCGTCCGGGGCCAAAACGGTCTTTTTTACCCCCGTAAAAAATTGATTGAAAGGTACGGTCCGGTTTCCCCGGGGGGAACCGAGTACCGCTTGGGCCTCCAAACAGAGAAGCGCCGGGGCCATGTCGGAACAGGGGGACGCGTTCACCACGTTTCCCATGACCGTTGCCCGGTTACGGATCTGATAGGAGGCTAAGTCGTGGCCGCATTCTTGAAGTAGGGGGTAATGATCCCGGACCGCCGGATGACGAAGGACTTCGTTGATCGTCGTGGCGGGATGGATGATGAGCCCTTCGCTTTCGCTATAGTCCAGCCCCGTAAACCCATCGACTTTTTTAAGGTCGATCACCAGTTCGGGCTTCCAAACCCCGTTCCGAATACCGACCAACAGGTCCGTACCACCGGCCAGGACCCTAGCTTTACCAACGTTCGATCCTAAAAGGTCGAACAGCTCCGCCCTTGTTTTTGGGGCGGCGTACTTGAACTCGTGTAACATAACACCTCCTTACACGGACTACGGAACTATACGGGTTCCGGTTTCTCCCCGGAGCGCCCGTACCATATTGTCTGGATTCGTGATCAATGCTTCCTTGCCGCCCTTTTCCAGGTACGACAGAACCGCCTTGATCTTGGGTTCCATACTTCCCTTTCCAAATTGACCTTCGGCCAGGTATTTTTTTGCCTCCGCCACGGTCATAGAGTCGAGCCACCGCCTCGTCGGCTTTGTAAAGTCCAGGGCCACCTTTTCCACCTCCGTGGAAATAAGAAAGAGGTCCGCTTTAATAGAGGCGGCCAGCAGACTGGACGCCAGGTCCTTATCGATCACCGCCTCCAGCCCCATCAAGGTTCCATCGTCCGCTTCGGCCACGGGAACCCCGCCGCCCCCCACGGCGATTACCGTTTCGCCCTGGGCCAACAGCTCGCGGATAATGCTTTCCTGGACAATCCGCTTGGGCGCGGGAGAGGGAACCACCCGCCGCCATCCCCGGCCCGAATCCTCCACCACGGTCCAACCGTCCTTTTCTTTATGGGATCGGGCCGTAGCCTCGTCCATAAACGAACCGATGGGCTTGGTAGGATTTTGAAACGCCGGGTCCGCGCGGTCCACCACCGTTTCGGTAACCAGGGCAACGGCCCGGTTTTTCATCCCCCGGCGCCGGAATTCGTTGTACAATCCGGTTTCGAACATATAGCCGATGGACCCCTGGGTGTTGGACCCGATGTAATCCAAGGGCGCCGGAGGTACCTCGGCGGCGCTAATCTCGCTTTTCCGTAATAAAAACCCTACCTGGGGACCGTTTCCGTGGGTAATCGCCACGCTCCAGCCCGCTTCGATCAGATCGACGATGTGGGGAACCGTAACGCGGACCGAGTCGAACTGGTCCTGCAAACTTGTCTTTTTTGGATCCCGAATTAGGGCGTTACCACCCACCGCCACCACGGCGATTTTACGTGCGTTGGCCATAAACCACTCCCTTGCGAAAATCCCCGTTCCCTCTAGGAACGGGTGCCGGATAATGCCACGCATTTTTTCCGCTGGCATAACCCGATTTTTTTACATTTCCCCCGCGTATAACCCAAACAGGAGTCCCGTGGCGCTATCCAGGCCGGAACTATGGCCCAATTGGGCTAATTTTTGTAATGGATCGTTAAATACCGAAGGACCCTCCCCCGTGCTCCCGGAGTCTCCGCTTGTCCCCCCCAGGGACGCGGCAAACGAAAGGAGGGCCTGGGAAAACAGCCCCCTGCGGGCCACGTGGAAAAAGGAAATCGAAATATCACCGGTTCGTTTGGGGTTCCCCTCCAGGCGTCCCAGGAGCTCCTCCCACCAGGCCGTCACGGTGGACTCCGTAATGGGCCTTGCCTGCGATGCCGCCGAAGAGAGAAGCCCCGTGGCTAAGGAAAAGCCGTAGAGGAAATCATCCCCCGAGGGCGTTAACCCGGGGCCCAGGCCCACCAATTCCAGGGTCCTTTCCACCGCCTCATCAACCTTCCCTCTGTTCAAAGCGGCGACTAACGCCCAGGCGGCGGAACGGAATCGGAGGTGAAAGGGATCCTGGATGGGGGAATCGGGGTCCGCCAGGGCATCCCAGCGCAGGAGGGTTCCCTTTTCCCTTTGGAGCTTTAAAAGTTTGGTACTTTGCTCCAAGATCCTTGGCCTATCAATTCGAAACCCCGATGGAACCTGTTCCTCCGAAGGGGATCGGCGCAGTACCCCTACCGACGATACGGTAAGCCCCCCGTCAAAAACCCCCTCCGTTCCCAGCCACGTCAGGGTCATACCCCGTTCCACGTTCAACTCGGAAAAGTTGAGGGGTTTACCGTCAGAACGAAAGACCAACGCGGAAAGGGGGTGTTCAAACTCCCGGCGGGTCAGGAAGGTAAAAATTAAGGGGGAGTTTTGTATCGAGAAGTTAAGGGCCTGCGGGTAAACCGAATGGACCCTAGCGGTAAAGGGGGGCGTAGAGAAGGCCGACCCTAGGGTGATGGACCGAAGAAGGGGTCCCCTAAAAGATGCCGTGCGCACGGGCTAGCGCATCCTTTAGGGCCGCGGCAACCTTTTCACGGCCCCATTCGATATTATCTCGAATTATCTTTTTGGCCCTCTCCCGATCCCTTTGCCGGAGGGCGTCCAAAATTGCCAGGTGGTCCTCGCAGGTCTTTTTTAACCTATCCGGATCGGTGATATCCGAAAGGCGAACAAAGTGAATTTGCAGATCAATATCCTTTAAGATCCTTTGAATAACCCGATTCCCCGCTACCTGAGCCAGGGTTTCGTGAAACTTTTCGTCCTCCAAAGCCGCTTCCGAGGCCATGGCGGGCAAAGATTTAAGGATATTTTTCCACCGTCTTTCTAGATCATCCAGGATTTCAGGGTCGATTACGTTGACGCATACCCGATCGATAACCGCCTGTTCCAGTATTTTGCGGGTATCGTAGAGATCGTTGATCTCCTTTAGGCTCATTTTACGAACCCTATACCCCTTCCGTTCTTCTTTTTCGATAAGAGAGGCTTCTACCAGCATATTCAGGGCTTCCCGGACGGGGCTCCGGCTGACCTGAAATTCAGCGCTTAGGTCCTCTTCCGTAAGACGATGGCCCGGCGGATAGACCCACGTATTGATACGCGTCGTGAGGGTATTATAAATTTCGCCGCTTAGATTTTTGCTTGCCATCGTCTTATGTCTCCCCTTGAACCCATAAAGGCCCTAAAGGGCCCCTATGGGTTATAGTTAACTACTTGAAGACAAATACGTTAACCGGCTTTCCCGGCCGCTCGTCCGATTCTTCCACCGTGGCGGTCAGTTTCATACCGATCTTTGGTTCTTCAATCTCCAAACGTCCGGAAGCCCTAAGACCGTTTTCAAACTGAACGATCCCAAAGAGCATATACTTCTTATTGTAACCCTCGGGCAAATTCCACAACCGGGTCCAGGTTAACAATTCGCAGGGGCCCTCTAAATCAAAGGTTTCCCAGCCCTTCCCCGTTACGGGGTCCCGGCGGGCGTTGCATTTTGAGCAAATCATCGGCGCCGGATAGTGGATGGCCCCGCAGGATTGGCATTTATACGCCTTAATCTTGGGCGCCTTTACTTCGTATTGACTAAAATCGATAAACATACGGGCCCCCTATTCCTTGGCGCAGATAACCGCGACAACGTTGTTGCCGAAACCACCGAAATTGACGGACATGCCGTACTTCGGATCCTTTACCTGCCGTCCTTTTTCCGCTTCGCCCCGGAGTTGACGAACCAATTCGACCACCTGGGATACCCCCGTAGCGCCGACCGGATGGCCCTTCGATTTGAGTCCCCCGGAAGTATTGATCGGCAAACGGCCGTCCAACTTGGTTTCCCCTTTTCGGACCGCCAAAAAGCTCTTTCCCCGTTCAAAGAACCCGACCTCTTCGCTGATGGCCAGTTCCAAAATGGAGAACGCGTCATGGAGCTCCGCGAAGGAAATATCCTGGGGTTTTAAACCCGCCATCTTGTAGGCCTTCTCTGCGGCGATCCGGACAGCGTTCAACTGCAGGGGATCCTTTCGGTTGTGCACGCAGTGGGTATCCGTGGCGCTGGCGACGCCGGCGATGCGGATGGGTTTCTTTTTAAAATCCTTGACCTTGGGCGAATCCATGTTCACCAACAGCAGAGCCGCGGCGCCGTCGGACACCGGGCAGGTAGAATACATGCGCAGGGGTTCGGCGATATAGTTGTTCACCACGTCCGCTTCGGGACCATCGGCGATAGCCTCGATGGTGCAGGGAGCTTGAATATGGGCGTATTTGTTCTTGGCGCCGTTTTCGTGGTTTTTAACCGCCAAAAGGGCCAGGTCCCGTTCCGTCAGGCCGTATTTTTCCATATAAAGCCGGGTAAACATTCCCCCAAACGCGGGGAGCGTAAGCCCCATTTTGTATTCCGCGTCGGCGTGGAGCATGGTGGCCACCACGTCCGTGGCGAGCCAGCCAGAAACCTGGCGCATGACTTCGCCGCCTACGACGAGTACCACGTCGGCCATACCGGAAGCGATGGCCATGTAAGCGATTTTAACGGCGCTGGCCCCCGAGGCGGGACCATTTTCCACCAATTCCGCCGGGACCGGCTCCATATCCATTCGACTAATCAGGGAGGATGCCACCGCAGATTGGTGGTTGAACAAGCCGGAGGCCATGTTTCCCACGATCACCTGATCGATTTCTTTTCGTCTTTCAAGGAATCCCGCATCCTGGAGGGCGTCGGTGGCCGCGTAGGCCATGACGTCCGCCAGGTCGTATTCGGAGGAATTACCGAACCGTGTATGCCCGATTCCAACTATACCGACTCTGGCGGCCATAGATTACCTCTTAAAATTGGGAATTTGGGGATAGGTACTCGGCATGATGAGTTTTTCCGCCGATTTCAGGTCCGCTTCCGATACCGGGCGAGTCCCCGTGCACTTAACGGCCTTTACCGCGTCCCACAACTTTCGGGTAAGGACGAAGGTGGGAACCCCACCCAACTCGTGCCGAACCTCGGGGTACAGGGCGGAACGATCTTCCAATTGGTATTCGATCATCCAGCGCTTAAATCCGTTGGGGCTCTCCGCGACAATCCAAACTTCGTCTTCCCCAAGAATATCGATATGATGTTCCATCTTGGCGGCGAAGAGCTGGGCTCCAACCCGGAGTCCCCGCTTAATGGTCATGGTGTGGAGGCTCATACCCAACTTGTCGGAAACGTGGCGGCTGGTAACGATACCAGCGATAACCCCGTCGATGGCTCCCACAAGCACGAATTCGTTGGCCACCCGGTAGCGGTACCAACCGAGGATTTCCGAGTACATTCGGGCGGCGACGATATCGTAAAAATCCGCCGCCACGCCGATAAGGGGAGCCACGGTACCCAGCAGGACACCGATTTCTTCCCGTTTTGCCTCCCGGACCACCATTTTTTCGCCCGACGCCAGGGTGATTACCTTGGCGGGATAGGGCTTAAGAGCGATTTCTGGGGGTCGAAGTTTCTTTTCCATTTCATCCAGGGCCATACTATAACTCCTCTCGTCTATCATACGGGGGCCTTGACGGACGCTAGGGTCCGTTGCGCGCCCCGTTATCTATTTCTTTACCTTCCGGGCTTCCTCGTGGATCCAGGGGTTCTTGGCCCCCGCCACATCGCCAAACTTGGTCAGTTCGGCCTTGGCTTTCTTTTTCATCAGTTCGGCGTACCGGTCGTCTTCCACGTGGGCTACAATCCGGGCGATGGAGGATTCCCCATCCACAAAGCGCCAGGGGTAACAGCCGATGACCGCCCGCTGATTCAACAGAAGGTCGATATCCCCGCCCACGCATTCGGCGTGGATCAGGCCCTTATCGAACATTTCGATGTGCATAAGCTGGTACTTATCTTCGCTGAAAATATCGTCCAGGGTTTTGCCGTATTTTTTCTGGAAATGGGCGTCGCATTCCTTGGCCTGCTTGGGCATCCATTCGCGAATTTTTGTGTTCATGGGATGGTCCGCGCTTCCGCAGTCCACGCCGATCCACCGGAGTTTTTTCTTTTTCGCCCATTCGGCAAACTCCCGATCCGGACCAGGATGCTTGATCATGTACCGGACCTCATCCCCCGTGGGTTGATCCCAGCCGTAGTGGTGGAAGCCCGTGTGGATCAGAAGAATATCCCCTTCCTTAACTTCCACCCGGTCTTCGACCATTTTTGAAGTATAGATATCGTAGTCGGAACATACGTCCGAAAGATCGACAATGGCCCCCTCGTGGACCAAAAAGTCCATATCCAGGCTGGCAATATCCTTTCCAGGGGTATAGAAGTGAATTTCCCCGTCCAAGTGGGTTCCAATATGGTTCGAATGGGTCACCACCTGACCGTTGGCCCCGTTGGGAGAAAGTCTTTTAAAGTACTGTACCTGTAAGGGTATATACGTCGGCCAAGGGGGAGTTCCCACACCCAGGGGGATTGATAGATCGATAACCTTCATCGTGAACCTCCATACAAATTTTCAACTACGGCTCTGTTACGAGAACCGTTGATTCAAACCGCTAGATTCCGGGTCCCCTCGGACCCGGAACGTTCCGTCTATTTGGTGTACTTTTCCACAAAGGCCAGCAAGGCGTCCCGGTACGCGTTTTCCGGCGGCTTTACAAGCCCCGCGCCAACCTGTCCAATACCCGGATCCTTGTGGGCTATGCCCGTATTGATCACCGGGAGAATACCCTTCTCGACCACCTTCCGGACGTCGATCCCCGTGGGGGTTCCCCGGAAATCCAGAATCGGTATCCGGTATTCCCGGTTTTCCGCCAGGGTAATTTCGTACATCCGCTTGGTAAAGTTGATCGCGTCGGCGGGACTGCCGCCCACAAACTTAACAATGGCCGGGGCGGCCGCCATGGCAAACCCGCCGATACCGCTGGTCTCGGTGATAACCGAATCGCCGATATCCAGACCCGCGTCCTGGGGCCCAAAGCCCGGGAGATACAGGCCGTCCACCACCCCAGCGGGGCCGGTGAACCATCGGCCCTTCAGCCCCGATATTTGGATACCAAACTCGACACCATTTCGGCCCTGGAACGTTATAACCGTACTACCCTCGATCCCCGCCGCCGCGTCCAGAATGCTCTTGGCGGAGGCCATGGAAACGTTCAGGAAGAAATGGTCGTTGGAATTCAGGAAGCTGAACACCCGGGATAGCACCTCGGGCTTTTCGCCCAGCATAACCAAGTGGGGGGCCAATTCGCGGATGACCAGCGAGGTCCCCGCCCGGTTACGGTTGTGTCCCTCGTCGCCCATCTGCAAAGCCTGAACCACCAGGCTCCGCATATCCAGCGGGCCGTGACGTTCGATAGCCCGGTTCAAAACGGGGGCCAATTCGCTTTCCATCCACCGAAGCCGATTAAGAACCTCCTCGGAGTAGGCCCCGTAGCGGAGAACCTTTCCCAGACCCTCATTTAACGTCGAGTAGGCGGTGTTCCCGTAGGTTTCATTTTTAACGATCCACACGGGCATCTTGCTGGTCACGATGCCGGCCATGGGTCCCACTGCGGCGTGGTCCGCGCAGGGTTCAAAGCTAATTTTCCCCGAGGAGGCCAATTTTTCCGCCTCCGAGGCGTTGGACGCCAGGCCCTCGTAGATGAGCCCGCCGATCACCGCCCCCTTCATGGAACCGCACATTTTGTCCCAGGTTACCGGCGGACCGGCGTGGAGAATTAGGTTAGGCCGCATCCCGGGGATATTTTTCCCCGCGGTGCCGATACCCACGACCATGGGCTTCCCCGCCAAAATCCGTTCGATCGCCTCCACGTTTGCCCGCTCCACATTGACGGTGGCCCGGGTTTCCAGACGATCCAACGCTTGGATCATCTGAATATTTCCTCCCGCCGGGGGAGTCCAATCCACCTGAACCGCCGGAACCTCGCACTGACGCAGGTTGTGGGCAAAACTTTCAAGTCCCAGGTTGACCACGTTGAGGGGACTATTGAAGAGTTTAAGGATCATTTCTGGACCCGCCCCCGGTTTCGCGGCAGAAGCCCCTTGGACGGTGGAAGCGGAAGCACCGGCTTTTGCGGTACCAGCGTTTACTTCGTATTTTTTACCCGTAATTTTTTCCATAATTTTAACGGCCAGCATGGAAGCCTGGAAGTTGGAGGGCATAACGATAATACCCGCCTTCCGGAATTTCGCGATCTGGGCTTCAAAACCCTGGAAATCCCCCGGGGTTCCGGTTACCGACGCGATGACCGAAAGGTAGCCCCCCCGTTTGGCCGCCGCTTCTTTGGCCGCTACGAGGGAGGGAATCATGGCCCCCGCGGGGTCAACGTGGGAACCGTATCCCAACACGCAATCGACGATCATCACGGCGATTTCTGGATCGTTCCGTTCCTCGTCGATCCGGTCGGTCCGGGTGCTGGGTTCGATCATCGGGTGGGGGCGACCCACGGTGAACACATCGTCCCCCAGATCCACCACCGTATGACCGATGGATTTCTTAGGGTTCGGGGGAACAAAGGCACTATCGGTCTGGTTGTTCGAATAGACCGCCCCGGTCAACCTATGCAGAAGCACCCACGCCTCGTCGGCCAGGGTCCCACCGGTATAGTAGCCCCGGATATACTTTTGACCCTTTGACATCCCCTTGGTTTCAGCTTCCACCAGGGCGTCAATTTCGGTTTTGCTCAGATCGAAGGGCCAGTCCCCCCGGCCCGTGACGGCGGACCTTTTTTCGGAGCTGGATTGTTGCTTCGCCATTTCAACGGCCAGCCGGGCGGTTTCTTCCAAATTGGAGGCGTACCGCACGTGGGCGCTGGCCTGAGGGGGAGTGGTAAGCCCTAAAAAGTGGACCACCGACGGCTTGCCGGTTTTTTCCAAGGCCGCTACCACCTGGGTGGCCACTTCGGGGGCCGGAGGCTTGGACACGATGGCGATAACCTTCGTGTGGGGATCCGCGCCCAGGGCCTCTATGCCCATCAGCATGGTAGCCCCGCCCACCTTCGCGTTTTTCAGGTCCCGGCCGCCGGTTCCAATGCCCTGGCTGACGCCGCTCCCGAACCGGTCCACCAGGCAGGAAACTTCCTGCAATCCCGTCCCTGCGGCGGCAACAATGCCCACGGGACCCTGGGAAACCACGTTGGCAAAACAGATGGGTTTACCGTTTATAATCGCGGTACCGCAGTCGGGGCCCATCACCAAAAGACCCTTTTCCCGGGCCAAATTTTTCAAGGAAATCTCGTCTTCCAAAGAGACGTTGTCCGAAAAGAGCATTACGTGGAGACCCGAATTCAAGGCCTTCCGGGTTTCCCGGGCGGCAAAGGTTCCGGGAACCGAAACGATGGCCAAATTGGCCTCCGGGAGCTGTTCCAAAGCCCCATCCAGGGATCGGGGATTTTCCGCTTCCGTGCCGGTTCCCCCCGTCTTCTTCTTTTTTCCCGCCAGAGTGTCCCCCGCGGCTTTCATGCAGGCTTCGTAGGTCTGTTCCGTATCGCAATCGACGGCGATAATAAGGTCCGCCGCCCCTACATCCTTTAAATCCGCCACCGCATAGCCCTGGTCTTTTAACAGATCTAGGTTCATGGGGGTTCCCATGGCGACGGTCGCCGAAGAAACCCCGGGCCTCTCTTCCAATTCCTTGCTGAGGAGCATTAAAAATACCGAATCGACGTAGGAGTCCCTTCGGATAGTTACCCGTTTCATTTACACCTCCAAATCGTACACTGGACTGTTGACACCATTATATACCAGATTGTATACAAGTCAAGGGAAATTTACACTTTTGAGACAATTCTAAAAACATCAGTTTTTAGAATTGTTCCGCTGAAATCGCAATTCCTATAAGGAATTGCTTAAGTCCCCTCTAAAAACAATGGTTTTTAGAGGGGACTTATTTTTTTTAAAGGTATCGACGAAACCGAAAAAGGACCCTATCTTAGTATCTATGGAAAAGAAAACCCTGCTAAATCTCCTGGATCGGGCGGTCCAGAAGTACGCCGCCGATCCCTACGCGTTAAAGAAAACCGATTCCGGCTGGGAAGCGGTAAGCTACGCCCAGGCTCGAACGAAGGCCCGCTTTTTTTCCGCGTGGCTTTTAGAAAACCAGGGGGGTCCTGGAAAGGCCGGGGCCATTTTGGCGGAGGGTTCCCCCGAATGGATTATCGCCGAGTTGGGGCTCCTCTGCGCGGGAATGGTTTCGGTACCCCTTTCGATCAAACTACTGCCCGAGGAAATCCCCTTCCGGCTGACCCATTCCGAGGCGTCCCTGGTCCTCACCTCCAAAAATCAACTGGCCAAGGTGGTCCGGGCCCTCAAAACGACCGGCCAGGAACCGTGGATCATTCTGCTCGACGGGGACGAAGAAAGCCTCGACACGGCCCTGGGCTCCGAATCCTACCCCCGATCCCGGGGGGTACTGTTTTCCCAGGCCCTGCTCCGGGGAGAGGTTCTGCTGTCGGCGGAGGGTTCCACGTATGGTGAACAGCTGGACCGTATCGCCCAGGCAATTACCGAGGACGACGTGGTGACCATCAGCTATACCAGCGGAACCACAGGGGATCCCAAGGGAATTATGCTCACCCACCGGAACTACTATTCCAACAGCCACGATGGGGTCCAGCTTTTCGGGGATATCTACCACTTCTCCACCCTGATCATCCTGCCCCTGGACCATTCCTTTGCCCACACGGTGGGAATTTACGCGGCCCTGGTCTGTGGTCTAGCGCTATATTTTGTGGATCCCCGGGGCGGAGCCATGGGGATACTGCGAAACATCCCCATCAACCTAAAGGAGGTGGAACCTCAATTTTTGCTCACCGTTCCGGCCCTTTCGGGGAATTTTATGAAAAAAATAATCGCCGGGGTGGAGGAAAAGGGGGGCCTGATCGAATACCTTTTTAAAAAGGGTATCCACGCGGGGATCGAGCTGAACGGCGACGGGTTTCATAAACCCTCCTTTTTAAAGAAGCTCCGTTTCGGTCCCATCCACGGCTTGGCCAAAGCGATTATTTTTAACCGGGTAAAAACCCTCATTTTTGGCAAAAATATCAAATTTTGCGTCGGCGGAGGGGCTCTGCTGGATCTTAAACAGCAAGAATTTTTTGCCGCCCTGGGGCTCCCGATTTACCAGGGCTACGGCCTTACGGAGGCGGCCCCGATTATCAGCTCCAATTCGCCCCTATCGTACAAGTTCGGGACCTCCGGCCGGGTGGCCCCCTCGGTGGAATGCACGATCCGCCACAGCGACGGCTCCCTGTGCGCGGTCGGCGAGACGGGGGAAATCGTCATCCGGGGCGAAAACGTGATGAAGGGGTACTTTAAAAACACCGAGGCCACCGCAAAAGCCCTGCGGGACGGTTGGCTTTGGACCGGCGACCGGGCTTACTTTGACCAGGACGGTTTTTTGGTGGTCGTGGGGCGAGAAAAGGCCCTGCTTATCTCCGAGGATGGGGAAAAATACAGCCCCGAGGAGATCGAGGAAGCCGTCGGATCGGCCACCGAAGCCTTTACCGCCATTATGGCCTGGAACGAGCAGAAAAAGTACACCATGGCCCTGGTCACCCTGGACGAAGACAAGGTCCGCCATTTGGCGGCCCAACGGGGGGCCAAAACGGCGGACGAGGTGCTCGCCCTGGTTCGGGAGGAATTCTACCGGTTCAGAACGGACCACCGGGCAAAAAAAGTGCAAACCGCCTGGATTCCCGCCACCTTTATGATCGTTCCGGGACAATTCTCTGACCAGGACGGAACGGTCAACTCGACCTTAAAACTGGTACGCCACCGGGTGGCGGAACGGTACCGGGATTTGATCGACTACGCCTATACCCCCGAGGGGAAGGACGTGGAAAACGAGCGGAACCTCCAGGCGGTGGCCAAACTTCTTACTTAACCACGTCCCAACCCTCAATTTGGGCGAGAATTTCAAAGGGTTTGATAAAGTCCCCGTAGACCATGGACGCGTGGTGGGCGATTCCGTTGCGCACCACCGTGTCCAACACCTCCCCCACGGGCCGATCAAAAACCGCCTTGAGGTAGGTCCCCTTAAGGAGCTTTTGCATGGGAACCCCCTGAGCCCGATCCAAAAATAGCCGGAATTTACCGTCCGCCGAATCGAGCCGAAGGATGGAAACGGAGCCGCTTTTTAGAACAAAATCCGCCGTCACCCCCTTGCCGCCGGCGAAGTAGGTGTCCAGGGACCGCACGCAGGCCCCGTCCCACAGGTTGCAGGGGGCTACGCCGCAGTGCCAAAAGAGGGCGTTGTTTTCCTGCAGATCCACCTGGGAAAAATCAAAAAGGAAGGGAGTTTCTCCCCCCACGGAACGGTGGGCCAGCATGGAAAGGGCCCCCTCCAAGTCCCCCTCGCAGGCGAGGATCCTATTTTCGGACTGCAGAAGACTCATGGCCGCGCAGGGGCTGATTCCAAAGGTGGCGGCAAACTCGGGCCAGCACCGGATGGCCAGGGCATCGATTCGGTTTTCGTTTAAAAAGCCCTCCAATTTGGCCGAAAGTTGGGCCACCTTTTCCAGCTGATCCCCCGTAATCCCCGAAACGTCAAAGATTTTTTTCAATTGTTCCCGCCGCTTATCCACCTCCGCCGCTTGAACGGGCCTATCGAAGACCGTTTGCAGTTCGTAGTGATCCACCAGAACACCCAATTCCCGGTACAAGGACAAATCGGAGGTTCCTAGGTTGAAAAATCCATGGGCCCGGTACCCAATAATACCCACGTGGGCCGTGGAAAGGGCCTTACGTACCCGAATGGCGTCTACCCAGTCCGTATCCAAATCCGAGCGGACCACCACCCGGTAGTTCCGGATCCCCCCTTTATAGAGGTTTGAGGCGTTTAAATTGACCCCGCACACCGAGTTCAGCCGAATTTTTCCCCCGTCGTAGGGTAACTCGGGGAGTCCCCACAGGAGGATCGGTTTCTTCACCTCCCGCGCTATTTCCAGGGCCAAATGGCCCAGATGGAAGGTGCCCGAGATGATGGCCACCCCGTCCACCCGCTTTTCCGCCAGCAGGGCCGCCGCCTTTTGGGCATCCTCCACCTCGATGACCAGGTTTTCCGGGGCCACCAGATCCACCGCTTCCAGGGCGGTTAGGGAAGATCGAATTTGGGCCCAAATTTGTCCCGCCGCCTGCCAATCAAAGGTTTTCCGGGCCAGACACACCACGCCCAGGGTAATCTTTTGTTTCATATTTTGCTCCTCGTTTGTTCAGCTAAGTCCTATCGTTTATCCCTTTACCGCCCCAGCGGTAAGGCCGGAAATTATCTTATTGTGCAGGGTTGTATAGATCAAAATACTGGGAATGATCGAAATAACAATGGCCGCGTACATGGACGTATAGTCCGTAACAAATTGGCTGGTAAAAAACCGGATCCCCAACTGCAGGGTCCGGGAAGATTCGGAGGAGGTCAGAAGCAGGGCCATAATGAACTCGTTCCAGGCGTAGATAAAGCAAAAGGTCCCCGAGGTAACCAACCCCGTTCTAGCCAGGGGAAGGATTACACGGGAATAGCGCTGAAAAAAGGAACACCCGTCGATCACCGCCGCCTCTTCCAACTCCTTGGGAATGGAGCGCATAAACGAGGTAACCAAAAAAATGGAAACGGGGACGTTGATGGCCGCGTACACCACCATAAGGGCGGTCAATTTATCGTAGAGCCCCGTCTTGGTAATTACGGAAAAATAGGGAACCATGAAGGAGATAATCGGAATCAAAACACCCGCGGTTAGAAGCGTATGGATAGCGTCCCTTCCGCGAAAGGTTTCCCGGGCCAGAACAAAACCCGCCAGACTGGTGACTACCAGGTTCAGGGACACCGCCCCGGCGGCGACCAAGATGGAATGTAAAAACAGTCCCACCAGACCCGCCAACTTGAGCGCGTTGGCATAGTTTACCCATTGAACGACCGCGGGCAACGTAAAGGGAGAAGCCTGCAGTTCGATGTTGGTTTTTAAGGATGAAAGGGCGAGCCAAAAGAGGGGAAAGAGAGCCACCAGTAAAAAAAAGCCCAGGACTATCCATTTAAATACGCTTCCGATTGGTCCTACCGTCGATCGTGTTCCCACCGCTAACTCCTTACAACCCCGTGGGGTCCATGTTTTTCAGCCTAAGGATTTGCCGAAACAGCCCCTGGCTATTTCAACAACCCCCTATTCCCCAGAAAAATCCCCTCGGCCAGGGGCCTATTGTTCCGCCTCGGCCATTGGATCCCCCTTGGAAAGGAACGCCCGGATAAGCACGATAACCACGGTACCAAAGAAGATCAGCACCGCGCCTATGGCGCTGGCTTCGCCGTATTTAAAGGCGTCCATTTTGTTGTACAACTGTATACCCATGGTGGTGGTGGCGTACGCCGGACCGCCGCCGGTCATCTGGCTCGCCGGAGTAATACCCGCCGCCTTAAGTTTATCAAAGACGGTCCACATTTCGTCTACCGTTTTAGGGTAGGAAACCCCCGCTTTTTTCAGCAGATCCTCGTTGTACCAAATAGGAGTAATGGCGATTTCGTAGGGTATCGACTTTAAGGCCCCGCCAATGGTCGCCTGATCCAGGGTTCCCGCTTTAAAAGAGTCCTTCCACGCCCCGGTCAATTCGGAGCTGAAGTCCATCAGCAGGTCGGATTTATAGTATTCTGCGGTAGTGGGATTCAGTTTGATAGTGAAAATATCGGGAACCATCCCGGCGGCGATGGACGTACGGATCTTCTGTTCGTACCCATCGTAATCCGGTTGGCTTTCAATTTCCACTTTTATTTTCCCCGCGTTGGCGACGTTAAACTCGTCCACCAACTTAGCCACCTCGGGAGCCTTGGTATCCTTGCCGACCCAAATGCAGGGCCACTTTAGAACCACCTCTTTGTTCGCCGCTTCCTTGGTTCCCTCCGCCATTATCGCCATGGGGAAGAGGAACGCTACAGCCAAAAATCCGATTACGATTCGTTTCACCGTATGCCTCCTTATGATTTTCCGGAGAACCAGGTCCCCGGGATTGATTTATATTACTTTCATTAAGTAAGTAAACCACGATTTGTCCAATCTGTCAACCAAAAAACAGCAAGATCCCCTGGGCCTGCGGGCCGTGGACAGCGAACAACAAAAGCCACGCTTCGGCGGGATTTACTAAGACGCAAAAATCCTCTTCTAACTCAAAAAATGTTCAAACACCAAATCCCCGGCCCGCTGGCCAATACGCGCGGGGTTGTACCGATCGGACACCAGGCGAACCGGCGTTCCATCGATTCGCGCCAAATCCCCTATCCGTTCCCGAAGGTACGAGGCCAACAGGTCCGCGTAATTGGCCGATCGGCTGACGATAAGGAAGGTTTCCGGAGCGAACAGGGTGTAGATGTTGCGAATCCCCAGCTCAAAAATCCGTAGGCTTTCCGCCAGGGCTTGGAGAATACTTTCCCGGTGGGTCTCAATGGCCCTATCCAGATCCAAAAAGGTTTTGATATTCAGGCTCTTGGGCAGAAAAGAAAGAACCGCATCCTCGGAGATGTATTCCTCTAGGCATCCCCGGCCGCCGCAGGAACAAACCGGTCCATCACAATCCAGGGACATGTGCCCCACCTCCACCGCCGTACGATTCAACACGGTGAACGCCCGGCCGCCTTCCAAATAAGCTCCCCCAACACCGGAGCGGACCAAAAAGGTAAACAAACTTCGGGAACCCTCCGTTTCCCCGGACCGATCCTCCGCCAGGGCGATGAGGGACGCGTTGTTGTGCAAATAGACGGGAACCCCAAACTTTTCCGATAATCGCTGTCCCAGGGGGAAATTATCCAGGCCCGCGATTCGGGGATACCGTAAAACCAGACCCTGGGAAAGATCGATACGCCCCGGGGCCCCAATTCCAAAGCCCAAAACCCGATCTTTGGGTATTTTCGCCTTTTTATAGGCCCGCTGAATAAGAGCGTACAGCTGATCCATTAAAATTTGAACGTCCATGGAGGAGGGAAACTGATGTTCTTCTATATAAATAACCTTTCCGGAAAAATCGCAAACCGAAAGGGTCGCCGAAAGGGCCCAAAAATCTATGCCAAAGGCGTAAAACGCCTGGGGTACCACCTCAAAGTACTGGGGTTTCCGGCCCTTTTTATCTTCCGTGGCCGCTGAAACGGTGGCGGATCGGATAAACCCCTGGGTCTCCAGTCCCGAAAAGATACGAAACGCCGTGGGAGCCCGAAGCCCGGTTAATCGGGTTACCTCCGATTGGGAAAGGTATGTACGAGATCGGATAAGATTGAGTATAATCTTTTCGTTCCGCTCTCGAATGTCCGAACTTCGCAGGGGCTGATGTTCCATAGTTACTTCCAGTAAAAAAGTTATTTCTACTCTTACTATAGGGCCAATAGTTCCTTTTGTACAGACCAAAACGTATTTTACCTCGCTTTGAACAGGGGGCTGTCTGATACCTAACCGAGGTATCAGACAGCCCCAATTCCCTGGTTTCAAAAGTTTCTGTAGGGGTCTTTACAAAACCAAGGGACCCTGGTATCATTCTAATACTTTCTTACTGTAAGTAATACAAGGAGACCTACATGACCCTTTCGGAAGAGAAAGAACTGCGTTCCTTTGCCCGTCACATCCGGGAACTTACCATTCAGGCGATTGGGCGTCTGGGGGTGGGCCACATTGGGGGCGCCATGTCCATAGCCGATCTGTTGGCGGTTTTATATGGAAAGCACCTGAACGCGGATCCCCAGAATCCAACCATGAAGGGTAGAGATCGGTTGGTTCTCTCGAAGGGGCACGCGGGGCCGGCGCTGTACGCGACCCTGGCTATTCGGGGATTTTTCCCCGTCGATTGGTTGTGGACCTTGAACCAGGGGGGAACTCGGCTTCCCAGCCACTGCGACCGGAATAAAACGCCGGGTATCGATATGACCACCGGATCCCTGGGGCAGGGCCTATCCTCGGCCTGCGGGATCGCCTACGGGAACCGGATGGATGGACAAAGGTGCTGGACCTTTGCCATCGTGGGCGATGGGGAGCTGGACGAAGGACAAAACTGGGAAGCGGCCATGTTCGCGGCCCACTATAAATTGGACACCCTGATCGCCTTTATGGATTACAACAAGATGCAGATCGACGGGTACACCCAGGAGATTATGGACCTGGGGGACGTGGAGGGCAAATGGCGGTCCTTCGGCTGGCGAACCCTGAGGGTAAATGGCCACGATATTCGGGCCCTGGATTCGGCCATCGAATTGGCCAAACGGGGAAGCGGACAACCGACGATGATTATTATGGACACCATAAAGGGAAAGGGCTGTTCCTTTGCGGAGGGGAATGTGGGGAACCACAACATGAACGTGACGGCCGCGCAGATGGAAGAGGCTCTGGCGGCCCTGGCGGCCCTGGGTTCGGAAAACGCCTCCGGTTCGGAACAATAAGGATGCACCGATGAATACGATGGAAACAAAGAACAAGGAAATGCGCTCGGTCTTCGTGGAGACCCTGATCGATTTGGCCAAAACAGACGACCGGATCGTCCTCTTGGACGCGGACCTGGGAAAAGCGGGCGCCACGGGAACCTTCGCGGCCGCCTTTCCGGAACGGCACCTGAACGCGGGGGTGGCGGAGGCGAACATGGTGGGCCTGGCCGCAGGGTTGGCGTCCACGGGGAAAATACCCTTTGCCCAAAGCTTTGCCTGCTTCGCAAGCCGCCGGGTCTTTGACCAATTTTTTATCTCCGCGGCCTACGCCCAGCTTCCGGTTAAGTTGGTAGGTACCGATCCGGGGGTGGGGGCGGCCTTTAACGGCGGAACCCACATGCCCTTTGAGGATCTGGGCCTGATGCGGATGGTCCCGGGCTTGCCTATCGTTGAACCATCGGACCCCCGGTCCTGCCAGGCCCTGTTGCAGGCGGCGGCCCGCTACGTCGGGCCCGTGTACATTCGGCTCTACCGGAAACCCCTACCCTTCCTGTACGGCCCCGATGAGGTCTTTGAGCTAGGAAAGGCCAAGGTCCTAAAGGAGGGACCCAAGGGATCGGTGGTCCTTCTGGCCCTGGGGGGTATCATGGTCCAGGAAGCCCTAAAGGGGGCCGCCATTCTGGAAGCCCAGGGGATCGCCGTAACGGTAATCGACGTCCTTAGCCTGAAACCCCTGGATGGGGATTTGATACTGGCGAAGGCCTCCGGAGCACGGGGGGTAGTAACCTGCGAAAACCACCAGATCCACGGGGCCCTGGGAAGCGCGGTGGCGGAGCTGTTGGCGGAACACCGCGCGGCCATCCCCTTTGCCCGGGTGGGTATCCGGGACCAATTTGGCGAGGTGGGGACCGAACAATGGCTTAAGGAACATTTCAAGCTCGACGCCGAATCCATCGTGGATACGGTTAAATCTCTGCTGTAGGAGTACGGTATGGCGAACACGTTAAAATTGGCAATCGCGAGCGATCTGTCGGGGTTTCCCCTGGCGCGGGAAGTGGTAAAGCACCTAAAGGAAAACCATCCGGAGATAGAGGTGATCGATTACGGTATTCCGAGCGCCGATGAGCCGGCTCCCTACTTTGCCCAGGCCCCCAAGGTGGCCGAAGCGATTCAAAAGGGCATAGCCGATAAGGGGATCCTTATTTGCGGAACCGGACAGGGAATGGCCATCGTGGCGAACAAGCACAAGGGCGTGTACGCCTGCGTGGTGGACGACATTTTTTCCGGCGAACGGGCAAAAATAGTAAACAACTCCAACGTGATCACCATGGGCGGCTGGATTACCGCGCCCTTTTTAGGGTGCCAGATCGTGGATGCCTGGCTAGCCGTTTCTTTTACCCAAAAGATGGAGTTTAAAAAGGATTTTCTGACCAACGCGTTTAACCAAGTGGTGGCCATGGAAGAAAGGCACTTTAAATGATCGAATTTATCGCCTCCCCGAGCAGGATCGTTTCGACGACCCGTTTTGACGCCGAAAGTCTGGAAAGGCTTTTCCTCTATTCGGGCATAGAGAGGGGGACCGTACTTTTTATCATCGATCCCCGCCCCTTCCCGGTCCGAGATCGGGTCCTAGGGGAACTACAAAAACGTCGTTCCCTGATGATCATGGACCAGGTAGTCCCCAACCCCACGGTTACCGATATCATGGCCATGGCCGAAGGGGCCCGAAAGGGTGATATCGCGGCGGTGGTGGGGGTTGGCGGCGGTTCTACCCTGGATTCGGCGAAAGCGGTGGCCATGCTACGGGCTAACGACGGGGATTTGGAGGAGTACCTGGGGCCAGAGGCAAAACGCAAGGCCGAACACAAGGGGGTACCCCTCCTTTTGATACCCACCACCACGGGTACGGGGTCCGAGGTTACCCGTTTTGGGGTCTACACCAGCCGTTCTCAGAGAAAATACACCCTCGCTTCCCCCTATTTGCAGGCCGACGTGGCCCTCCTCTGCGAGGAGCTCGTGGCGGACCTGCCCGCACCCCTGGTGGCGGCCACGGGCTACGACGCCCTGACCCACGCCCTGGAGACCCTGTGGAATAAAAATGGAAGCCCCCTGTCCTCCGCTTTGGCAGAACGGGCCTTGGAGGCGGTGCTGAGGTCCATCACCCCCGCGTGGCGGGAAGCCGCCGGTACGGGTACGGGGACCGGAACGGGGACCGGGACCGTTAAAAAAACGGGTTCCAGCGAACGGGCGAACCTTTTGCGGGCCGCCACCCTCGCGGGGATCGCCTTTAACACCACGGGAACCGCCGCCATCCACGCCCTATCGTTCATCGTGTCCGAGGAATGGCACCTAAGCCACGGGGCGGCCTGCGCTTTTTTCGCCGAGGATGTTTTTGACGTCAACAGCGCCCATCCGAAGGTCCGGGAAATCCTAATCCCCCTGGGAAGACGGATTTTCGACCTCCCCTCGACATCGGACGAAGAAGTTCTACGGATTTTTAGGCGGAAGTTGGTGGATTTAAAAGAAGAAATGGGCCTGCCTTCCCGATTTTCGGACCTACCGGGTTTTAAGGGGGTCCACAATCCCAGCGAGGAAGAAGCCCTGGTAGCCCTCTTCGATAAAACCCAGGGGGATGTAAAGCTCAGGAACAACATCGTGGCCCTTTCAACAGAGGACGTACGTACGCTGGTACGGAAAAAATTATCGTGAGTATCCTCACCCTGCTCCTCAGCGGCCTGGTGGTTTTTATTACCCACGCGTTGGAAGCCATTACGGGCTTTGGTTGCACGGTCCTAGCCCTTCCCTTTATCACGGGACTGCTAGGAGTGCAGGTTGGGGTTCCCATTTTGGCGGCCATCGCATGGCTTTTGGCCCTGTATATCGTGATAACCAAATTCCGCTGGATCGTCTTTAAGGAATTTTTTACGATCCTTCTCTTTGTGGCCCTGGGAATGCCCCTGGGTATGTATGCCTTCAAAACCTGGAACCCCGGGGCCCTTAAAAAGGCCCTGGCCGTTTTTATCGTCATCAGCGCCGCGTGGCAACTGTGGCGGCGCTTTAAGCCCCCCCGGGGCTCGGTGAGCCGATCCCAAGCCACCTGCCCCGCCGCCCCCCGATCCGAACTGCCCCCTTCGTTTTGGGCCAAATGGCCTTACTTTTTACTCCTCATCGTCGGGGGCATCGTCCACGGGGCCTTCGCGTCCGGCGGCCCCCTGGTGGTCCTCTACGCCTCCAAAGCCCTGCCGGACAAGGGTAATTTTCGCGCCACCCTCTGCCTGCTTTGGACAACCCTTAACACGGTCCTATTGGTGAACTATTTCGCTTCGGGAATCCTCTCGGGCCCCGTTTTGGCTGGAATCGGCTCCATGATCCCCTTCCTCGTGGCGGGTATTTTTGTGGGCGAAAAGGTCCACGATAGGGCTAACGCCGGTTTTTTTGGCAAATTGGTCTTTACGGTCCTTTTGATCACCGGGATCTTCATGCTCTTTATGAAATAGGGCTGGCGAATTGCGGAAGCGGGGGGGAGCCATAGACCGATAGAACTCATCTATTGTTGTCGTCATGGTTCTTAACCTACTCCATAATAGCCTTTAGAAGCGCGTCTCTCGCATCGGAATAAAATTTTATGTCTATCTTTGTGGCCATATCGTCGGAAAGATTCATCAGATCGCGCCTGCAGGAGACGGGCATGAGAATTAACGATGCGCCCTTTTCGACGGCAATTTCAGCAATGCTTACCGGGTTGTGCACTGGTTCGATCGAACCTCCTAGATTTATTTCTCCAACGATAATGAGCCCCCCTTGCACATTCTTCTTGAGGAGTGCTGTGCAAAGGGCAATCAGAGCGGCGACACCGAGCTTTGCACCGGACTTTGCCGCGTCGAAGGCCCGAAGCTGAACGGAATATTCGTGCTGTCTCGGCTCCTTATCACCCACCAGTTGCATCGCGCGGGCGTAGAGATTCTGTTCTGCACAGCTTATGCTTTCTTTGAAAGCGGGGGGTACCGGCTTATTGAGTATTTTAACGCCTGATCCCGGACCCTCATTGATCTCCATACGATAAAGTCCCGGATTTTCTTCATTACCACCCGGACTGATGGCCCAGACTTGTCCCGGTTCAAGCGGGTCCGTTCCTATTCCGCTTCCACTAAAAAGTTCCGGTGTGGAGACAAATTTTTCCACACCCTCAGAACCCAGGGTAAAACTAAAGTGAGTATTTCTAAATTCTGCGGCTCCGATTCGTTTCTGTTGTTCCTTTACCCGACGTCTTGACTCTAAAGCGATGCGTACAGCCCATTCAATATCCGTATCCGGTATTTCCATCTCTGCCCCAGGATACAGCAGTTTCAAAAGACCGCTGACCGTTTTATTTACAGCATTAACGTCTCGACCGGAAAGAGCACCCCCAAAGAAAACACGGTTTTGCAGTACGTTAAGCCGACTCTGTTTTCTGAGCTGGCTCCAACATTCGGAGACGAAATCGCTCACCAAACCGAAATGATCGGTAAGCAGTTCCTTATTGATTTTCGGTATATCCCATCCTGGCAGATATGCGTGGATACGATCCATAAATGCGGTATCGTCGCGCATCTCCGGGGGGAGGGGGCCAAAGAGGTGACCGATTCTCTGCTGGGCTTCAACATCCACATCGAAATTGCCCACCATAACAATACTGCCATCGGCACGGATACTCTCTTTCCCACGACTAAACTCGCCCGATTCCATGTAACCCTTTAGAATATTCACCCCATCCTTCTGGTCGAAGGAGACTCCTGATATTTCATCAAAACAAACAACGTCATACATGCACACAAGCCCGCGTTGTCCGTTTGAGTTGTTCACAAACATTTTCGCGACGGTTGCCTTGCCTCCTGAAATAAGATGGGCATATGGTGAAACCTGTTGAAACAGGTGACTCTTTCCGGTACCGCGGGGTCCCAGTTCTACCATGTTGTAATTTCGTTCCACAAACGGGACCATCCGCAGGAGGAACGCGTCGATCTGTCGCTCCGAAAGTTTTTCTGCTTCAATGCCGATTGATCGTAAAAGAAATAATTTCCACTCTTCTGTAGAAAAAGACAACCGAGCCTTTTCCAATATATCCAGGACGTCACGCCGCGAAAGCTGTATCGCCTTCAAGGAATCGATACCGAAAGGTCGGCCCTTGTTTTCCAGCGCAATCGCGGCATCATAACTGAGGCTTAGCTCGGCATAGAATCCGCCAGTAAGCATCCGTTCATGGTCGGTAACCAGCTTTGCGTCGATCCTTACATCATTGAGCCTTAGACTTGGCAATGTGGCTACATACGAATCGGTTTTCGGGTCCAGGCGGGCGGTAACAAGATCGATTATCTTGACGTCCCCATCTTCACGGGCCCGAGCTTTGAACAATTCTTCTTCCCCCGCTTTGACCGTCCTCGATTTCAACTGCCGTCCGACTATCTCTAGTCCTTCGGATATTTCTTCCTCCTGGGTACTGGCACAATACCGGCCTAGCATAAACTCGACAACATAGGTCGGAACAGGAAATTGCCTGCTGAACGTTCGAACCAAATCCTTCCTTACAAGAAAACCATCAAGGGCTACCGCCGCTTTTCTATCAATAGCGTCAAGTTCGATCATATGGAGCTACCTCCGATTACCGTTTCCATCTGCGCAACCAGACGTCCGTCGGAAGCAAGACAAACCACAAAGGCCTTCTTGCCTTCGTAGCTGTCATCTTCCACGGCAAGGGAAGCCGTTCCCTCACTTTTCAGCGGCCGCGGCTTTAAAACCAGGCTTGTTTCTTTAAATCCTGGGTCTATACGTATATCAACCTGAATCTCTTCACAATCACCATCCACCAGAACGGTACATCGAAGTCCTTTCCAGCTGATGTCGGAAATGGTAACGACGGTTCCTTTGGCAGGTGAAACCCCGCTTGTAACAGAAAGCTGTAAAACAAGAGCTTCCTGTACACTAAGGCCGCCGTGGGTATATTCCGTACCTGCCTTGAAACAGCTTATTCCGTTTGCAAGGGCAAAATGCTGGCTGGGATTCCAGTACCAGGGAAACAGCCGATCCTGGCTGACGGCACCTTCCTTTAAGGAAGCGCATCGGCCCCATTTCGTATCGGCCAGGGCGATGGGCAAGTCGACCTTGTTCAGCCCTCCTGGGACCAGAAGCCATCCGTGGTCGGTAACGATCTGTATCTTCTTCCAGCCCTTCTCTGAAAGGGACCCTATCATGTCGGCTAATTCTTGAAGAATTGTGTCAATCTGACGGACAAGTCTCCAACCATGGCTATGGCCTTCATGGTCTATATCACCACACTCAATCCACAGTTTCTTCGTTGTTTCGGCAGGAGGAATCGGACTTCCGTCATTTAACAGGATGGTATATCCATTATCTTTGATAATTTTTCTCAGATTGTTCGTATTCAGGACTTCGAAATTGTAACCATCCGGTTCAACCGCCACCGCCTCGGCCTTGCCAGCTAGCGGCGCGACAGCCGGTTTGCCGGTACCGGTAACACTCGGAAGTGGCGCCCACTTGGCATCTTCGGTAACATTAAACCCACGCTGTGCAAGCAAATCCGAAAGCTGTTTCGCACAATCATACCGCAGGCCATCCACGAACAGAATACAGGGTGCCGTGGCTTCGACCAGGTGGAGCTTCTTGTCGGGGGCATTCAAATCCCATACTTCCTGCAGTCGAAGGGCACTCGCTTCGGCCCACGGGCAATAGAGGGCCCGCAATGCAACGCTTGCGGCTTCAAAGGCATCAGCGGTTTCGCAAAACCGCAAGGCCAAAATCAGCGCATGGTCAATTTTCCAACCAAAGGCACGATATCCATCGGCGATATCCTTTTCCGTTCCCCCAGCCAAGGAATTAGCAGTAAGTTCAGCGATTATTGCAAGCTGTTCTAGGATAAGAACATAGGGCGACATTCCCAATTCTGTCCAGACAAGGGATCGGCGACCTGCGTGTTCGCTGTGCAACCTTAAAATTCGCTTTCGCGCTTCCTGTTCGGTACTATGTACAAGACTCAACAGGGCATTACGAAGTTCGGCCTCTTGGCGATCATTCCATTGGGGCCATCCTTCTTTGGTCTTTTCATCGGCAAAAAGATCAAAATCAGGCATTTTGCATTGTTTGATGCGATCGGGAATCCTGGGGTACCGCCGAGGAGCTTCACAGTAACGATCCCAAACTGACTTCCACGGTCCCTCATGAGCGGCAAGCCGCCCCGCCGCGGTCAACACCCCGTCTTTTTCAGGTGAAAGCATAAAGTTCGATTTGCATACCCCATTGAAGGCTTTCCATTCTTCGCTTGTTCGTTCCTTCTGGAAATCATCTCCCTTATCCATCCAGGTAAGCAGGTCCCGCACGGGGTCTCCCCCCGTAAGCAGGGTGTTGAAGAACGGGGCATCCAGGTGGTGGTTCTGCAGAACTTCTACCTGGTGGTCAAGCAGGGTATGGATCGCGATGAGAAGTGCGTTCTTTGTTGCGGTATCCTCTTCAACGGCCAGGGCAAGCCCACCCTGATCTGATTTTAGCCATGAAGCGAGGGTCCATTCTTTATTATTCGACCGGGACCAGATGCACCCAAGGTATTGCAGAAAGGCCAGGGGCTTTAGGCTTTCAGGGCATCTATCCACCCCCCGGAGGTCTTGCCTACTCACGCCGGGAAGGTAGATAACCGGAACGGTTTCCGGTGGGAGGGGACTATCTGATACTGTGCCGGCGATTGCGCACCGTATCCATATAGCGGGCCCTGTTTTTTTCCCCCTTTGATACGGTCCGAGTACAAGCAGTTCCGGCATTGCGGTCTGGAGGCGGGGCATAATCGATTCCCACTGCCTTTCCTTATCCGGCCACAGGATACAGAAAGGCGCTACCTGTGCATCGGGGTTATACGTTGCGGATGCCCGTATCGATGCGACCAAATAATCGATGACCTTCATTTTTTCTCCAGGGATTTCCCGGGCAGGGTAGTCTTCAAATAATTATCTCTGGCCTCGAATTGGGGTTCTGCGTTGTTCTGTGCACGCATAAGCGGGACTACCTTATTCCGTATTCCCATACCACGGGCGTCCACATAGCCATAATCCCTGAGTATATCCACAATTATGGGGTTTCTGGGCGAGCGTTGACCTGCCAGCATTTTTTCTATGGTCATCGAGTTCTGCAAGCTACCGGGGCTGGTAATTTCAATCCTGTCGGAGTAGCAGACCACTTCTACATCGGTTGTCCTCGTCCAGTCCCGGTGAACCAACGCGTTGATAACAACTTCGCGAATTGCTTCCCACGGATACAGGGATTCGGTTTCGCGCCGCATTTCCTTGTTGATTGATGAACCTTCCTTGACTATGAACGGCTGTATGGCCCTGGCCAGCTTTTCGATCAAACCGTCATCTATCAAGGTTCGTATTCCGTCGATTTCGTCATAGCGCCCCACAAGAGGACCGTCCAGTTGTATGTCAATTTTTGCCTGGTATGCTTTTTCCGGTCCATCAAAGGCCATAAGTCGTATTCCGGCTTGACGCAAATAGTTTCTGGGATTTTTGCCAAAGCATACAAGCCCCGCAATCGTACACACCTGGTTTCCGAACCCGTCATCCGCCATCCAGCCAAGGCCATACAAACGTTTTTTCCATCCCTCCATATCCTCGGTCGCGGGAATCATGGTATCGTGCACAACCGATGCAAGATAAAATCGTATCCTGTCCAGATCCAGCGATTTCAGATTCGTTCCCGCAACGGGCAGAACTTCCACATGAATAAGCCCTCCGCTCTCAAAAAGTCGGGCCTGCTGTTCCCGGGTTGCAAGCTCCGACCGGTTTCCCATGCGGATATAGATGTCTTCACGATTGTTGTGCCGTACTACGTAGGGTTTTGAAATTCCCTGTGCAATCGTTATAACCGCGACTTTTTTTTCAGAATCGATTTTGATTTCTTCATAATAAGGTATCATTTGAGGAAACACCTTATCCCTAAAGACATTCAAGACCCATTCCTGGGGATTCTCCCGCTGTAGGCCGCTGACTGTGCCATCGTCCTCCACGCCAAGCAGTAGATAGCCTCCCTTGTGATTGGCAAAAGCGACAATTTCTTTGGCCAATTGTTCGCTCCGGATATCGTCCCGTTTGAATTCAACGCCAGAATTTTCTCCATTTTCTATCAGTTCAAAAAGCTCGGCTTTTTTCATTTCTTCCCCTCCCGTGCTTTTCTTTTTTCTTCCAACGTCAGGTGATGGTCGTTGATCCGCTCTCCGCCGAACACGGTGTACCAGGGTGCGCTTTCCACGTCCTTGCCCCGGTCTTTGTCCCAGGATACGTTGATCTGGGGCTTTTTGTTAAAGCGTAATACTTCGGCGGTGATGAAGGGACGGATGTTCAGTCTGACACCGTCGTTAAGGTCCGGGTTCCAGCCGATACTCTGTTCCGCAAGCGGCTTCCAGCGGACAAAGATGTCGTACGGTGTCTGGCCCTCAAGGATGAGCTCTAGTTTCTTTTTGAGCCGCTCTGCGGCGTCGAGTTTTTCCTGTGCGCCGTCCACTTTGTCGGCCAGGTCCTGTTTCTGTCTTATGATCCAGTCGCCAAGGTAGGTGTAGATGAGGGTTTCCAGTTTTTTGTAGTCGAAACTGTGGTAGTTGACCAGGGCTGAAAATCCGTCCTTAAGGCCATCCCATATCTGCCATATAAAGGGGCGGTGCTGGAAGAGCTTGCAGTGCTGGGCGAAGAACTTTTCACGGAGCCAGGAGTCGAGGGTTTTACCCGAGTGGTCGCAGGCGGCAAGGAGGCTCGAGAGGGTGTCGCTTTTCCAGTTGTTGCCGTAGGCGGCGACCAAAAGATCCAAAAGCCGGTCCGCGGCGCAGAGCTCCCCACGCACGGCGGGTATGCAGACGATGCCGTCATCGTCCGCAAATTGGAGCAAGGCCTCGCAGGAATTGACGAGGGCCCGCTGTTCATCAGCCAGTTCCATGTCAGCGTCAAGTTCAGCGGGCCACCGGTAGCCAAGAAGCCGCGCCACCGCAATCTGCAGGACCGTAGCATCAATCCGTACCTGACCGGCGCTCGTGGTCTTTGTATTTTCATCCCAGACAACCGAAGCGCAGGGATGCCCGTGGAAGATCCACTGGGTAGGATCATCGCTGTAGGGTTTGGGGAGCCCGTTGGGGTATTTTTCGTTTGCCACCCGTGTCCAGTAGTCCAGGTCGAAGGGAACCTTGACAACAGAACTAGACGTAATAGCTAGCTTTTGATTCAAAATACGTACTTGTCGTGAATATGAGTCAGATTCAATAAAGGATCTTATTGCGACTAGATATCGTTCTTCCTTTGGAATAACTGCATGTATATTATCATCAAATATTTCACCATTGTAATAGGAAGCAGGAAGTTCCCTCATTTTCCCTACAACAATTCCTTTCTTAGTCCAGGCATTACGACCATCATATCTAAAACCCTTACAACCAGACTTTACAATAATATCTGGTTTTAATATTTTTAATGACTTTCCGGATGAGAAATTATTATAGTTAGGAGATGATGCAAAGTATTCCCATTTGTCTTGAGAAACGGTCATTTCCCAATAAAACCTTGTGAATGCAAGGGTATCTCCTGGAGCCATACCATGTGCATAATCAGCGTATTTTGATAAGAGTTCCTGCTGTGCAATAGTATCAAGACTTACTATCGCATCCGGATTCTCCAGTTGTTTCTTCTGTTCGACGCTCTTTACTTCTGCGGTTAAGAGGGCTCGGGCTTTTTCGGAGGCGGGGCGGGATTCGGAAACATCCACTCCGCGAATGCTGTTGCCTTGTTCATTCGAACCAAAAAGTCCGTCCTGCATGGACTGCGGGGTGCTGTGGCTGAGAGAGATCAGAATTGCTTTTACCACCTCGCCGCTGATACTGTCGAAAGCACCGGAACCCAAGCGGGCGATGAGGTGCCAGGTTTCGGTTTTAAGGAGTTTTTCGCGGAACTTGCGGTAGGTGGTCAGGAAGAGCCAGTTCTGGGGGAGGACAAGGCTTGCGGTACCCCCTGGACCGCAAAACTGGAGACAGCGTTCCAGAAACACGGTGGCAAGATCGCCCTGGGCTTCTGGATAGTGGTTTGCGCAAAATGTCTGCAAACGCTCATTCTGTTTGCCCCGTGCAAGGTAGGGCACATTGGTAATGACAAGACTGTAGCTCGTGGCAAGCAGGCTAGCCGCCTTCGCAAGCCCTTGGGCTGTGATGGCGTTTTCGGCCCGCTCTACGGCGTCCCCTTCCCCGTCCAGGGCGAGGGCAAGCATACTAGAAAGATTGTCCGTACCCGTAAGAGGGGCAAACTCGGCCTTTCCCGGATCAAGGAGGCTTCCCAGAACCGGCGCGTCGGTAAAGAGATCATGGAGCGAGCCCAAGGCCAGCTCCAGGTTCGTGTTCCCTTGGGCAAGCGACTTCCATTCATCGCGCGTACCCGTTACCGCGAGCCCCGAACAGGCCAGGTGCAGTTCCGGCAACGTACGGTATCCTCCGGCGCCGGGATACCGCCAGGCGGCCAAGGCCAGGGCGAAGGCGGCCAGTTCTACGCACCGCTGGTCGATTTCCAGACCATAAATATTTTCGGCTATAACCCTATCAACCGCCCCCCGTTCAGAGAGGCCTTCTGTTTCCATACGGAGGGGAACGAGCATTTGTAGGAGCGCCACAAGAAAATGGCCCGAACCACAGCAGGGGTCGAGGGCCTTGAAATCCTTCAACTGCTCCGGCCACGCGTCAAAGGTACCGGCGGCGGGAGCCCAGGGGCCTTCATCGGTTTTTACAAAGCGGAGGTATTCGAGCGGCATACCCGGCAGACGGGCCTTTGCGCGGAGCTCCTCCTCGGTTGCCGCGTTTTTTAGGTCATCTTCCGACAAACGGCGTGCGGCCCACCAGGCGCCGAGGGAATTATCCAGAAGAAAACTGACCATGTAGGGCTAGGTAAAAAGCTGGGTCACCGCAGGAAGCTCTCGCGCGCCGATCTTTACCTCGGACTTGTTGATCTTCTCCTTGTTCTCCGTCTGCCAGAACTGGTAGGCCCAACCAAGGGAATCGGAGGCTGTAAAAATATCGGCCGGAAGATCCTTTACCAGCGCCTCCAGTTTCTGCTGGTACTCCGGAGGAAGGGAGAGCGCAAATACCGGAGAGTTTTCTTTGAATATTTGCGGAAGCATTCGCGCGGCGTAACGGGCCGCAAGTTCCCAGCCGCTTCCGGCCCCTTCGTCCTTTGCCAGGTCCTCGCAGTCCGCAAGGGTTATCGCAACCGGCGACACCGGATCGGGGTACATGAGAAGTTCGTTCTCGGCGAGGAAGCGGGCAAAGAGCATCCGGTGCCAATGCTCGTACGCAATTTCTTCGACAAGCCGATCCGTCCCCTGCCTACCGTTGGCGGATTTTTCGTCACCCAACTGCCGCGCGTGGACCCGGAGTTTCTTCCGCAGTTCCTTTTGCTCTGGTCTAAGATATGCCGCCTCTTCGGCCTCGGCCACGCCGATTTCACCCAGCGCCGCAAGGGCCGCGGCTTCCGCCAGGGCACGCGCTTTGGTTATGGTTTCCTCGAAGGTATTCCGTAAGGACTTATCCAGGGCTTGCATGACATTCTCCCTTTATTTAATCACCACCGGACCATTTTTCAGGGCTTCTAATACCTCTTTCCTTTTTTGGGCAATCCAGGAATCAAATTCCGCCTCGGTCCTGAGGGTGGAACTTGCCAAAGAAATGAACTGGGCCTTGGGTTCAAGCAAGGTTGCCGCACCTTGAGAAACAGCGGCATACCGGCTGGGTAAGGCGGCAAGGCGGTCATGCAGTGCCGGTATCGAATACCTATCAAGCGTTTCAAGAATTGAAGCGGTCGAATCCACTGCTATTACCGGGCATGACTTTTCGGTCAACTGATTTCGCGAGCGAAGTTCATGTCTCTGTTCAGGCTCCAGAGCTTTCCAGTTGCGGTCATTCTCCAGATACGTTTCCCAGGTATTCCAGGCTTCATTCCATTGGGCCTTGATCGCATTCAGTTCATCCCGAAGCATCTGTGCCATGTTTGCCACAAGGGGGGGGAGCGGATTCGGGTCGGCCAGTAGCTGGCGTTCCCGTTCTATGGTATCGACCTGAGCGCTATATATATCCGCATTTTCTAGAGAATCAAGGTGTTTTGCCAGGCGCTTTGCTTCGATCCATTCGGACCAACGAACTTTTATTCGTTCCGCGGTTCCCCGCCAGTCGTCAATCATCCGCTCCAGATCTTCCCGATTATTGTATACGGCAAGAAGCTGTTCGTTTCCTGCGGCCGTCCGAATCGTCTCGATAATTCTGGTGTCCGGCCTGAGGGGCTTCGGCGCTTCGCCTCCGGCGTTGTCCGCGAGGTCGCCCATTTTTTGCACAAACTGCGGTACGAAAGCGAGTTCTTCGGTCGGATTAGCATGTATATCGAGGGGCTCCTTCTGAAAGAGCTTTCGGATAGCGATTCGCTGTGCCGTTGTTATTACCGTAGATTCAATCTTGAAGATAATCTTACCCAGGGCTTTTCGTTCCAGCTGTTTTGGATCCAGAACCTTGCTATGCTCATCCTGTGCGCGAACCAGGTTTGCCACGAGCAGAACCTGGATCGCTCCGTCGACGGCGTCCCGGGACCAGCCATAGCCCTTGCCTTCAAAATAATCCCGAATCTCAGAGCCTTTTTTTCCACCGGCTATCGTTGAAAGCAACGCCTTACATACGGGATGTTGTTCAGGCTTATCGTTTGAATCCACGGCCCGGAGCGCGTCAGGGGCGCCCTTGCTGGCTTGTTCGTATACCTTAGCCCATCCTGGGTGATCAGAAAGCTTGAATTGGGGATACAGTCGTTCCAGAGCATTCTCTGCGGCCTCGGTTATTGCCGTACGCAAATCGGAGGCATTGATTTCGTTTCCGCCACCCTGGAACACCCGGGCGCCGGAAAAAGCATCATCGAGAAGCTCGTTTATCTTTCCATCCGCGGTCTGTCGTATGGTTTCTATGGCCGCCTGGGCTTCCAGCCCTTCTGGAGTGTTGGTGCCCCTTCTTTTCTCAAGGGTACTAGAAGCCGCTTTGTACTCGATCAGGTAGCGTCTGAGGTCATCCCCTGAACGCTTTGGTATAAATACAAATATTGTCGGACTTTGATTCCCCGCTTGCCGGGCGTCAGAACGAACTGAGTCGGCATCGGTGGACCATTCATCCCGAAGCCAGACATACACGCGAGAGTCCGCGTCTGAGGGAAGTTTTGTTTCCGTTATAATCGAAACTTCCCGGGGCACTTTGGATTTTCCCTGGGTCAGATTCAAACGCTGAACGATTGAACCAAACTTTTTGCGAATGCGATCGTCCCGCTCCACCTCGATCCGGTGAACCTCATTTGAAAGATGAGAATATTCGTTTTGATAATCGTCATTCCAGGCGGAACTTTCTTCGGTCTGGATACGATATTCGTCACCGACCTTCATAACAAGTTCACAGGCATCCAGAATTGCAGGAAGCCGCGCACGGAGGGCACTGGAACCAGTCTGGAGGTTTTCGACCAGCAGGTCCGCAATGGTGTCGACGGTTGTATGAAGTCCCAGATCGGTATTGGCTGACGCGAGTTTGTTAAGCAGAAAAATCAGGGCGCAGGCCCGGGCCTTCAGGCGTTCATCCTCAGAGCCTTTAATCCATGCCATCGTTTTATCATAGAGCCGCCTGGGTACAATGCGATGCTGGATGAGCTTGTCGACTGTTTCAAAATAGAGGTAATCCCCTGGGATCACGGTTCCAAGGTCCTCGTCAAGATTAGTCTGTATAGCCTTGTGAATCATGCTGAGCTGGTTCCTCAGCTGGCTGTCTGTTCCGGTCTGATCAAGCACCCGAAGGGCATTTTCCCAGAACCTCCGCCTTACAGGCAGAATTGGATAATCCTGGGGGAAGAAGGGGATGTCGGCTTGCCGGTGGGCGATAGCCGTTCCGGCCAGATGCCGGGATATCTCTCCAATATTTTTACTCATTACCCCTTCGATGGGCGCTTTTGCTTCCGGTTTCTTTGCCAGAATGACCTGCCTGATTACGCTATCCACGTCCGTATCGGATAGTTCTACCCGCACGGTAAAGCGGCCTTCGAGTTTTTTCAGATTGTTTGTGCCAGTTACCGCTGTCTGACCGGTACCGATAAACATGAGCTTTCCGCCAAACCTTTTACAGCAATCCTCGACCAGCTCCTGGACATCAAGAGAACGCTGACTGTCTTCTCCGATAAACTGCTGAACCTCGTCGAGCACCATAAGGGTAAGGGGAAATTTGCCGTCCACGGTTAAGGCTTTCTTTATGGCTTTATACATATCATCACTTGAAATATCTTGCACATGGGGATACAGGTTCAACAGGACCGACGCGCACGTAGTGGCTGACTGGAATAGGTTTGGTTTTGCTTGCATAAGAGCTTCATGGAGTTCTGTTGAAACATAGAAGTTGTCCAGCGCCTCGTTCCAGGGAATTCCAGAACCTTCAACATGGCTTTGTACCTCGTCAAATATCCCTTCGTCTTTAAGCCATAACACAAACCGAGCCAAAGGGTAGCGTTCTGGAAGATCGACGGATTTAAAAACAACCCGAAGCAACGCAAGGCGTACGCTTCCTGAGGCGCTAGCGCCAAGGGTACCAGAGGCGGCATGCCGCCCCCCATGTCGTTTTCCCTCCATGTCGAGTTCTTTTAATTTGTCGGTGATCTCCTGGGGTAGATGCGCGATGCCGCGGGCTGTGGCCCCATCCGGAAATACTTGATCAATCCAAAGGGTTCTGAGCATCTTGACTAGATGGGACTTACCGGAGCCGTAGAACCCGCTTACCCACACACCGGGCTGTTCAGCCTGGTTCACGTTTCGCAGGAACGTGTCAAGAATATGGGCCATACCTTTTTTGTACTGGCCATCGCACACAAAGGTCTCAAGTTCATATCGCAGGACTTCGAGAGCCTCGACTGTTTTATCGTCGTTGACGCTGGCGACTCCCTGGTTTGCCAGCTTGCGGAGTGAAGGGTCCTTTTGATAAATCTCTCTGTTTTTCATTTATACTACTCCTTAGTCTATACCTGCGTTTCCGCCGTAATAGGTACCGCAAGATAATTCCAGCCGTCGTACGCATCGAGCAGACGATAGTTATTGTTTTCAAAACTCCCGGGGAAAAAAACCACTAATCGACCGTTCGTCAGCTTGGCAAACTTGTCCACCACATCTTTAACCTTTAACAAACCAAACAAGGATGCCACTCCATTAAGGGAGACCACAGCGTTTGCATCGATTTTATTATCCAGAATGAATTGTTGATACTCTTCAACGAGGTATCCAAGAAATTTTGCCATAAGAGGTTGCACCAGCTCTGGCTGTGCAAAATAGCTGGTGGCATATCGGTTCTTGGAAAGCCACTGTCCAAACGTATTGGTCAGATCAAAAAGAAACCAGCCATGGTTTGACTTTTTAGTTACGATCTCGAATTCTTCGGTTTTGGCGCGGAGGGATAATTCATCATTCGGGTCATAGACGCAAAATAGTACCCTTTGCTCCGCCGCAGAGTCCGACCTCCAGGGTAATTTGATAAACTGTTCATAAGCGTTGAGCAGTTTTTTAATTTTGCTCATACAATCGCTCCAATTCCTCTTTAGTTATCAAATTGGGAAACAGAACCTCAATAACGGTTCCAATCCTTTTAGACACAATCCAGCCTTTTCGAGAAGCTTCTTCAGTCAGCTCCAGCAGACGGTCGAAGGGGCAATCAAGAAGTTTTGCAAACTCGGTCTCGAATAGTTCTCGACCCCGTACGCCGCAGAGATAGCCCAGAAAAAGCGCATAGGCTGTGCTACCGGCGGTGGCTCGAGCACGTGAACGCACCTTCCTCGCTTTCCCCACGAGATGCCCCGACTTCGTAAACGATGCATTGATATTCTGGGCCGTTGATTTGAGCGTTGCCTGGCTGAAGCGTCCGCTTTCGCTATCGTCAATCAATTTTTCCAGGGCTTCACGGGCAACTGTCGTTCCTTCTGGTGCATTGATGATGAACTCCGTGGCGGAACGCAACACCGAGTCACGGGCATACGCACAAAGGAGTGCGTGCAAAGCCCTCCCTTCAGGATCGCGTTGCCAGAAAAAACGTAGGGCTCGAAAAAGTAAAACAGGGGCATCCAGTGCGTACAAATTTACAAGATGCCGAAACGTCAGTACCCTTGTCTTGACCGATCGCTTGGCTAGGCAATTTTCATAGACAATGGCCTTATAATAATCCGACTTTTTCGCATCGCTCTGAGAGACCCTTTCAAAAAGACTGTTAAGCTCGTCGAGCATGATAGTCCGGGAACAATGTGGGCTGACACGTTCAAAGCTAAAACCAAAGTGGGATACTACACCTTTCTGTCGACCATCGATATCAAGCATGGTCATGCCGAGCCCCACCCATCTTAACCCAAGAATCGACTTCATCTTTCTTAAATTTCCAGAGCCGACCCATTTTGTGGGCCGGCATATTCTGCCTATCTATCCAGCGGTAGACCGTATCGACGGTTACGCCAAGGTATCGTCCAATTTCATCCGCCGAAAGCCAGCGGTCTTCTAGGGTGTCCATTAGTATACCTTACACCTATACTTTGCACAGGTCAACGATTTTAACCTATTTTGTCCTACTTTGAGCAACATGCGTCTTGACAGTAAATTTTTAAAGGTTGATAAGGGCCTGGCGGAGCTCGATAAGGGGGTTCAATTGATGAAGGAGATTCCTAATCTGGGGGATCTGCTGAGGCGGGCAAAGGAACGGCATATTTTTGGAACCAAAATGCGTTCGGTCATCAAAGAGGCCAATGAGGAAGGTATTAGGGCGGTGGTAGACCAGCAGTTTGCCTGGGGTAAAATTATTGCTTCGGCAGGCCTGGTTCCTATCATCGAACCGGAGGTTGATATCCACGCTCCCGACAAAAAAAAGGCGGAGGGGATGCTAAAGGCTGAGTTGATTACCCATTTGGGCGCCCTGGATTCCGGTACGGTGGTAATGCTGAAGTTGACCATTCCGGATGTGGATAACTTTTACGAGGACCTGACAAAGCTACCGGTCGTTCTGCGGGTGGTAGCCCTATCCGGAGGCTATTCACGGGAGGTGGCAAACCAAAAGTTACGTCGAAACCACAACGTGATCGCGAGCTTTTCCAGGGCCCTGACCGAGGGTTTACGGGCGGATCAAAGTCCGGAGGATTTTAATAAAACCCTCGATACGTCGATAGGGGATATTTATCGGGCGTCCATTACCTAGAGGAGCCTAGGTATGGGGGAGCTATGCCCCCGGGGGTCTATCTTTATTTTGGTGGTTACGGTCCAGCGGTTGGGGGCTTTGGGGGGCCGCGAAGCCCCGCAGACCGGCCGTGGGCCGGTTGAGGAGCTTCGCGGCGGGGGGCGCGTCGGATGCTCGTTCCCGAGGGGATTGGAATGGCGCCCCCCGAGGCATTAGTATGATCGAGAGGAGTTTGTAAACGTGGAAGGACTTTATTCCTGGGGGATCGCCGTTATACGGGGGATTCAACACTTTGAGACGCCGGTTTTGACGGGGATTATGCGGGCGGTGACGACCGCAGGGTCCGAATACGCCTATTTGGCCCTGCTTCCGCTGGTATACTGGTGCGTGGACGAGCGCCGGGGGTTTCGTTTGGCCCTGGGGCTTCTTTTTTCCGCGTGGGTCAACGGGTTTGTAAAAATGGCCCTGAAACAGCCCCGGCCGTATCAACTGGACCCTTCGGTGGGACGGGTGACGGAAAATTCCTACGGGATTCCTTCGGTGCACGCTCAGATTTCTACCACCTTTTGGGGCATGGTGGCCCTGGGGGTCCGTCGGCCCTGGTCTCTGGCTGTGGCTATCCTGGCGCCCCTGGTTATCGGGTTTTCCCGGATCTATCTGGGGGCCCACTTTCCTACGGATGTTTTCGCAGGATGGATTTTGGGAGCCCTGCTGGTGGGTTTGTACGGTCTTTTGGGGTCCCGACTGGAGGGGCTTCTTCGGGGTCTGAACGTACGGTTTATCGTCTTGATCGTGGCCTTGGGGGCCTACGGGATGAACGCCCTGAATCCCCAGGACACGACCATGGGGGGGCTTTTTTTGGGGATGGCCCTGGGGTACCTGGCCATGGACCGGCGGTTTCCCTTTCGGGCAAACCGGGGCGCGGATGGGGGGAAGGTGTTGCTGGGGCAGTTGGTTCTGCGCTACGCCGTGGGTATGGCGGGGACGGTGGTGGTGTACGCTTTGTTAAAGCGGTGGTTCCCCAGCGAGGGGAAACCGTGGTTCCCGTTTTTCCACTTTCTGCGCTACGCCCTGGTGGGTTTTTGGGTTACCGCAGGGGCGCCGTGGGTCTTTTTAAAGACCCGTTTGGCCCCCAGGCGGGAGGTCTAGGAGTCTGCCGGACTGGTGCGACCCAGGGCTAGGCCTGCCGCCGCTGGATAAAATCGTCCACCACCTTTCGCAGGGAGGGGACCGTGTCGGCGTAGCGTAAAATGGCGTCCAGGTAGCCCTCGGGTTCCCCGGTGTCCAACCGGAGGCCCGAGAGGCGCCGGTACACGACCTGGCCTTCGTCCATCAGCTTGTTAAGGGCGTAGATATGGTAGTACTCGCCCCCTTCGTGGCGTTCCCAGCCTTCTTCCAAATAGTTAAAAAATTCCGGGGTGTACAGGTACCGGCCGATGGAAACTTCGTGGCTGGGTTCGGTGCCCCGGCGGGGTTTTTCCACGATGGCCCGGACGTGTTTGCCGTCGGCGGCGATATCGAGGACGCCGTAACGGCTGACGTCGCCGCTTTCGTAGACCGTGGCCATGACCGAACAGCCGGTCTCCCGCCAGGTTTCCATCAGCTGGGCCGCCAGGGGCGGTTCGCCCAGGTGGAGGTCGTCGGGGTAGGCGACCACGCAGGGGTCGTTGCCGATCAGTTCTTTTACCTGCAACAGGGCGTGTCCCGTGCCGAGCATCCTCTGCTGGCGGACAAAGGCGAAGCGGACGTTCGCCGGCGGGGTAATCCGCTCTAGGCGATCGGACTTCCCTTCCCGTTCAAATACGGTCTCCAGCTCAATTTCCCGGTCAAAGTAATCTTCCAGGACCTTTTTCCGGCGGGAGCTGATGATGATGATGTCCTCGATCCCCGATTTTACGAATTCATCCACGATGAACGCGATGGATGGGACGTTGACCACGGGAAGCATTTCCTTGGGAATGGTTTTGGTGACGGGCAAAAACCGGGTACCGTACCCGGCGGCGACGATGATTCCTTTCATACAATCCATAGTACCCGGCCAGAGCCCCGAGGCACAAGCCGGGTACGGGGGATTAGAGTTTAAACAGCACGCCCCCGGAAATTCCGTAGCCGCCGTAACTCTGGAAGGGTCCGCCCAGACCGCTGGCGATACCAAAGAGGTACTGGACGTTTACATTGGCAAAAACCCGCATATCCCGGCTTACCAGGTAGCTGGCGCCCACATCGGCCATAACGCCGTAGTGGGTAAAGAATTGGTTATCCGATTTGGAGAGTTGGTCCTGAAGAATCTGAATAAGCACGTTGGAAGCCCCGGCGATGGCCGCGGAGCCGGTTATGGCGACCCTTCGGAAGTAGAGGTTATACTCCAGGCCGCCGTAGGCTATGACGGGGAGCCACATGGAGGTGTCAAAGTTCATCTGTAGGCCCACCAGGGGTCGCAGATCGTAGAAGCCCCGGGATACGATAAACTTAGCCCCCGCCGCCAGAGTACCGGTGGTTTCCTTAGGATCATTCCAGGTTCCGAGGGTCCACCCTTTTACGGGGCTAAAATAGCTTAGATAGGTCAGGTAAGGCATGACATCGATACCCAGCCGGGGGACTTCCCGGAGCTGGGCCCCCACTTTTAAGGAGGGTCCTGAGTATAGGATGGTACCGGTGGAAATTTGGGGACCCACGTTGTTGATCAAAATGAGTCCATCTTCCCGTTCGTCCGTCAGTCCCGCCAACTGGCTCTGTTGGATGATCACGTATTCATCCCCCACCTTTACGCCCATATCGGAACCCAACTGCATTTTAACATCCCCGAAGTTAACCTGGAGAACCTGGGTGTTGATGGTAAAGGCGGGAATTTTGCGGACCTCAAAGGTTAATTGAACGGGGATGCTATTGATCGCCTCGCCGATGGCCTTGTTTTCGCTCTCCTTGGAGGCCCCCGAGGTTTGGATATTGGCCATGCCCATGGTGGTCCCCTCGGCCACGTTCAAAAATACCACCGAGGTTTTAATGGTCGCCTCGTACTGGTTATTCACGTACTCGGAGCGGAAATCCACGATGGTGGGGATGACGACCACGAAGGCGCCGTACAGTTTATTCATCAACGCCTGGGTCAACTGAACTTCCCCAAATTTTACCTCGTCCGGCAGGGGGGTGTTATTCTGTTTTGCGGTTTGAATAAGGTTGATAAAGTCTTTAACGTCCTTGGAAGAAAACCGTTCGGTTTGACCGAGCACGTTAAAGCGGCCAAGGTTAACGAATACCCCCTGAATTTCCGCGTCCACGTTGGCCAGCACCGATTGGGGAATGTTAAAGCCGTAGTACCCCAGGGCGAACACGGCCACATCCTGTTTTTTGCTTACCTTAGCCTCCTGGGCGTACAGGAAAGCGGTCAGGCACAACAAAACCGCGGCGATCGCGGTGTTACGAAACTGTTTCATCGTTCCTCCTTCTCTTTGTATTCTTGAAGTATATCGCGTAATTATGGAACGTCAAGATTGAGACAATTTTAAAAATAATTGAGGCTCCCTCCATCTTATGCCGTTTCCACCTAAGATACGGTACGAAATCTTAGGTTGCTTTAATAATGAGTCTCCTCTAAAAACCAATTGTTTTTAGAGGAGACTCAAGCAATTCCTTACAGGAATTGCGATTTCAGCGGAACAATTCTAAAAAGATTTATAGGGAAAGTTGTCTATACAGAGAAATAAATTGAAATCCCGGGAAAACTAGGGTAGAATATGTTAGCCGGACGCGCTTTGCGCGCCAGTGTAAATATATATACTCATGGGTATTTTGAGAAAACCATTGACATTTAGTATATTATTGAATAATATTGAAGCGGAGGAAAATATGGCAAAGACAATAACTGTACGTGTAGATGATAATATATATAGTATTTTTAAGAAGGCTGCAGAAGGTCAAAAAAGAACTATTTCTAATTATATTGAATATGCAACCTTGAATTATACAATAAATGAATCATTTGTTGATGATGAAGAAATGAATGAGATAATAAAAAATGGTAAAGATCTTAAAAAAGGAATAGAAGATATTAAAGCTGGAAGGTATAGAATAATTGAGTAGCTTTAAAATTGCAGAAACGGAGAATTTTGAAAAGAAAATCAAAAGTAATAAGTATAAGCATTTATATTCAAAAATAGTAGAATATGTTTATCCATTATTAAGAGAAAATCCATTTTATGGTAATAATATAAAAAAATTAAAAGGCGATTATAAGGAAATATATAGATTTAGAATTGGGGATCATAGATTGTTTTATAAAATTTCAGAAGAAACGGTAATTGTCTTTATTATTGATATTGAAGCAAGAAAAGACTCTTATAAATAGGAGTAAAAGAAAAGTGCCTAACAATCGCTTCAAGCCGATAAAGCTATGTCACGGAAAGTGCCGGTCGCTATCGCTCCCCTGCACTTTCCGCGCCAATTACGCGCTACCGGTTAAGCGTATGTTAGGTGGACCCTCCGGGCGGGATAAGACAAGCCAAAATATAGCTTACACATTGGTTAGCAAAAAATCCTGTTGACTACAGTACCATAATATAGTACTATTAACCATGAACTCAAAGAACCAGAAACTCTTGAAAGCATATTCAAGAGACCAACTCCATCCAATATTCAATGGGTTGATATTGAAAGCTTGCTCTTATCAATTGGAGCAATCATCACAGAGGGATCTGGATCAAGAATACGAGTCAAGTTGAATGATGTAAGGGCTGTATTCCATAGACCGCATCCTGAAAAGGTGACGGATAAAGGGTCAGTAAATTCGGTTAGAAGGTTTCTAGAAAATGCGGGAGTAAGATATGATGGAGTATAAAGGATATATTGGTATCGTTGAATATGATTCTGATGCGAAAATTTTTCACGGAGATATTGTTAATACTCGGGATGTTATTACCTTTCAAGGTAAAACTGTAGATGAAATAGATAACGCATTTAGGGAATCTATTGAAGATTATATCGTTTGGTGTAAAGAAGAGGGCGTAGAACCTGAGAAACCGTATTCTGGAAAGTTTAATCTTCGACTTTCACCTGAATTACATAAAGAAGTAGCAATAACAGCTAAGAAGCTAAGAATTTCAATTAACAATTTTGTAGAAAAAGCTCTGAAAGATGAACTTGCCTTAATTCAACAATAAGAAGACACCTAACACTCGCTTCAACTGGACTCAGGGGGACAAGCCCCCTTCGCCAGTTAAGCGAAATGTTAGCAAGACTCTGAGGGCGACGGAAAGATTAAGAAAATCTTCTTGACAATACGTACGAATAGACGTACGATATATTTAGGAGGAAGATATGTCTGTATTAACTGCTAGTGATGCCCGTTCAAATTTATACCGACTAATTGATCAAATTAATGAATCACATGAACCAGTAATTATATCTGGTAAAAGGAATAATGCAGTATTGATTTCCGAAGAGGATTGGAAATCGATACAAGAAACTCTATTTTTAGAATCAATTCCTGGAATGAAGGAATCAATTATTGATGGGATGAAAGAGCCTCTAGAAAAAAGTAGTAGAAAGATAGACTGGTAATGTGGGAAATAAGATATTCAAATCATGCGCAGAAGGATTCTAAAAAAATAATTGAATCTGGATTAGTTGAGAAAGTGAAATATTTAATATCAATTCTTGAAACAAATCCATTCCAAAATCCACCTCCATACGAAAAATTGATTGGTGATCTTTCTGGAGCATATTCCAGAAGAATCAATATTCAACATCATTTAGTTTATCAAATATTTGAAAATGAAAAAATCGTACGAGTATTAAGAATGTGGACTCATTATGAATAATAAAATTGAACTTGCCCCGGTTTAGTAGAGGGGTAGTTAAGCCACCCGGTATGGTCCATGACACAGACATACATCGTCCTTGCGTGCAGATCGATTCCGGTGTAGAATTGATGTTGTGCTTTGTAGAATCTCATAAAGGTCCTCCTGTAAAAGATTTTATATCCTATTATAGGGCCTTTATGAGTATAAACTGCTTCAACTTGACATTTCCTGTTGTCATGGTTTGTGCTAGTCGCTGCGCTCGGCACTAACCACGCCAAGCCCTTCGGGCCGGAAATGCAAGTTAAGCGTATGTTAGGTGGCTGGCTTGCAGAAGCTTGGCGCATTTTTGTTTGAACGTAGGTGCTTTGAATGCCAAAGAAACAATCCGAATCCGTACCAAGTTCCGCAGAACCGTTCTATTCGGCAATCGTGAATCTGACAGACGCAGTTTGCAAAGAACACTTGAACAGTGAATATGCAGAACTTGCTCGTCGGTTAGCGGCAACTCTTGCCAGAAAGCGTCCTTCTCCCATTGTTCGGGGCAAGCCTGAAATTTGGGCTTGCGCAATCATTTATGCTCTTGGTACTGTCAACTTTCTTTTCGACAAGTCACAAACTCCCCACATGAGAAAAGACGAATTATGCGCTGTGTTTGGCGTCAGTCAAAGCAGCGGCGCAAACAAGGCAAAATTTATCCGAGACACGCTAAAAATGTATCATCTTGATCCAAACTGGTGCTTGCCAAGCCGAATAGACGACAATCCTATGGTATGGCTATTGCAGGTCAATGGGATGATGGTAGATATTCGTTACATGCCCCGTGAAGTTCAGGTGATTGCTTACGAAAAAGGATTGATACCTTACATTCCAGCAGACAGATAAAAGTCTTGCGTGATTGTTAAGCAGTCTCCCAAATTAGGCTTTTTGGCGATTGAAAAAGTGAAGGGTTCGTGCAATAATTTTGTCATGTTGACAGTGGTGCTCTTTTTCAGGCAAGGAGTCTTGCGTTCCGTGAAGCCACCCAACAAAGCGTGCTGTTGTCATAGTTTGTGCTTGTCGCTTCGCTCGGCACAAACCACGCCAAGCCCTTCGGGCCGGAATTTCAGGTTAACCAAATGTTAGGGCGACGGTACGCGCGAAAATAAATACTTGAATAATGACAGCATATGTGCTATCATATATGAGTATGAACATCGTTTTGGATACATCCATCCTGTTTCAGGCATTGTATAGTTCTCAAGGTGCTTCACATGCTGTATTAAAGCTAATTCGATCAGGAGAGCTCAAATTAGCTTTATCAATACTAGTATTTGAAGAATATTGTGATGTGTTATTGCGTACTTCATCACTAAAGCAATTTGATTTATCAAAAGAAGATATACAAAAAATATTAGATTTTATCGCATTTATTGGTGTAAAAACGGATATTCATTATTTATTAAGACCTAACTTAAGAGATGAAAATGATAATATATTTATGGAATTAGCTTTCGCAAGTGATTCTAGATACATCATAACAAAGAATATTAAAGATTTTACCTATAGACCAGAGCTTAAGCTTGAAGAGATACAAATTGTGTCGTCTTCAGATTTTTTGAAGAAATGGAGGGAGCAAAATGCCTAAAAATAATACAATGACTATACGAGTTCCTGAAGAACTTAAAGAAAGAATAGAAAGCACGGCTATTTTGCAAGGAGTATCTATAAATCAATTCGCTTTATATGCATTTACAAAAGAACTATCGGAATTAGAAAATTCAAAGTTTTTTAAGAGATATTTAAGAGAAAAAAAGAAAATGGATATTATAAGTGGATTTGATGAAGTAATGGCAAAAATAAAAGATCGCCCAGTTGAAGACTGGGATAAAAAGTAAAAAAGCCCTAACAATCGCTTAAACCTGACTCGCCTATGGCACGGTTATGTGCTTCAGGCTACGCCTGGCACAAACCGCGCCATATATGGCTTCGCAAGTTAAGCAAACCGTTCGGTTGACGCCTTCGGCGCAGAAGTATAGTTTCCCTCAGCATCACTTGCTATACGTATCAAATATCTATATTATATACGTATAGGGGTACTTTATGGAGACGAAGTTGACTCTAAAGCTTGACAAGACGGTGATAAATTCTGTAAAGATTTACGCTGAAAGGAATAACAGAAGTCTTTCAAAACTTGTTGAAGACTATTTTAAGAAATTGATAATGGAAAATGGGCCCAATACAAAGATTTCGCCATTGGTCGAAGAATTGAGTGGTGTAATTTCAGAAAAAGACCTACAAGGCTTAAATTACATTGACTATCTTGAGCATAAATATGAATAAGAAAGTATTCATCGATTCAGATATTGTTTTAGATCTTCTATGTAAACGAGAACCATTCTACGAATATGCAGCAGAAGTATTTACTCTTGGTGATACAAAGAAGATCGAGCTCATTACAACATCACTTGTCTTTGCTAATGTCTATTACATCTTAAGAAAGATAGTAGGTATTGACAAAGCAAAGGAACTATTGAGAAAGTTGCGTTTGATGCTTGGCGTTGTTCCAGTAGAAGAAAAGATCATAGACCTTGCGTTAAACTCAAGTTTCTCTGATTTTGAAGATGCTCTACAATATTTTACAGCAAGAGAAAATGGTATCAAAATATTAGTGACAAGGAATATTAAAGACTATAAAGAAAAGGATATAATTGTTCAAACACCTCAAGAGTATTTATCAGGAATATGAAAGAAGAAAATGAAGAAACCTAACAATCGCTTCGACCCGACTCGCCTATGGCACGGTTATGTGCTTCAGGCTACGCCTGGCACAAACCGCGCCATATATGGCTCGCAAGTTAAGCAAACCGTTCTACGGACCCTTCGGGCATTGTAATAATGTTGACATGCATGCAATAATACTGTATATTGCATGCGTGGAGGATTGTATGCCAACACTTCAAGTACGAGATCTACCTGATGAAGTTTATAACCAGATTAGCTATCTAGCGGAAAAGGAACATAGAAGTCTTACCCAGGAAACAATTGTACTTTTGAAGGAAGGAATTACCAGACGTATTGGAAATAAGGAAAGAAGAAGAGAGCTTTTAGACAGAATAAGTGACCTATCGCTTGATGGAAGTAAATATCCTGATCCTGTAGAATTAATTCGAGAGGATCGTGAAAGATGATTATTGTATTAGATGCAAGTGCAGCTATAGAAATAGCCTTAAATAATGTAAAAAGTACAAATTATAGAATTTTATTAAAAGAATCCGATTTAGTGATTGCTCCAGATACATTTCCATCTGAAATAACGAATGTCTTTTGGAAATATGCATATTTTTCAAACATGCCTACCGAAAAGTGCGAAAAAGGAATTGAATATTGTAATGACTTAATCGACGACTATATCGAAACAAGAACAATATGTCGTGAGGTTTTTGCCGAGTCTATAAAAAATAAACATCCTTCATATGATTTGTTTTATTTGATTTTAGCAAGAAGGCATAATGCTGCAATTTTAAGTAAAGATAAAAAAATGAATAAGATTGCTAAAGAATTAAGAATAAGAATATTAGATGAAGAAACGTAGAACAATCGCTTCAACGTGTACCACGAAAAGGCACCTTAATCTGAAAGAGATGGAGGTACTTAACTACATCATTGATGAGGGTAAACTGCGCCAATATACGCCGTGCAAGTTAAGTTAATGTTAGGTTGACCCTGCGGGCGCGGGAAAAAGGATTGTTTTTTTAGAATGTATATTTTTTATATCTTTGTAATATATAGATATAGTGTAATTTGAGTTATTTTCCTCGTAGAATGATTTGACTTATTACCTAAATGTGTATTATTATACACATAGAGAGGTGTAGATATGAGGACTAATATTGTTTTAGATGATCAACTTGTTGATGAAGCATTTAAATATGCGGAAAATATTAATACTAAAAAAGATTTAATCGAAATAGCATTAAAAGAATTTGTTAAAAATAGGAAAATGAAAAATTTACGAGACTTAAAAGGTAAAATATTGTTTTCTGATGATTATGATTATAAAAAAATGAGAATCGGAAAATGATTTTAGTTGATACATCAGTATTAGTGGATTACTTAAAAGGATCAAATAATAAAAGTACACAAGCTCTTGATTATGTAATTGATTCTGGAATTCCGTATGGAATTAATGATTTTATTTATCAAGAATTGTTACAAGGATCACGAACACAAGAAGAATTTTTTAAATTAAAAGAATATCTTGAAACAATTCCTTTTTACTATTTGCATTTAGGTAAAGAATCTTTTGAAAAAGCTGCATTACTAAATTTTATCTGTCGTAAAGAAGGTGTAACAATTCGTAGTACTGTTGATTTATTAATAGCAGAAACAGCCATAGAAAATAATTTATTTCTCTTACATAACGATAAAGATTTTGTGAATTTAGCTGAAATAGTCCCTGAACTAAAACTGTATGAAAAAAAATAACCTAACAACCAGTTCAACGTGTGCCACGAAGAGGCACCTTAATCTGAAAGAGATAGAGGCACTTAACTACATCATTGATGAGGGTATCCATGCAATAAGGGAGAGGCCCCTCGGGATCGGCTTTCAAGAGCAGGTCTCAAACCACTACAAGCTGCTGTGGTAAAGAGCCATGGTGGTGCTAGTTACGGGACAGCCTCAATTGTTTTTTAGAGGGGACTCAAGATTTCCCCTTCGGAAATCTACAAGGGATGGCCCATCTAGCAGAAACAAAGCGTTCCGGGTATGCTTAGGTTCACCCATGAATAGTTCATCCTACGGCGACTCGTCTCCCATCGTCGCCCACGCCACCGCTATCGCAGAAAGCGCCTTAGCTATTATACGAACCTCTGGGCAGGGGAGCATCGAACTGGTGTCCCGTTGTTTTTCCCCTTCGAAGGCCCTGCTCCACAGTCCCGGAAACACCCTGGTTCACGGTTGGATTCGGGACGCAGAGGGGAACCGGATCGACGAGGTGATCGCCTCCGTGTTCCGGTCGCCCCATTCGTACACCGGGGAAGATGGGGTGGATATCACCTGCCATGGGGGTATCGCCACGGTCCGATCGATCATGGACCTGCTTCTGCAGGGGGGCTTTCGGTCTGCTTTGCCGGGGGAATTTACGTTCCGCGCCTTTATGAACGGTAAAATCGATCTGACCCGAGCCGAGTCGGTGATGGAGCTGGTGGAAGCCAAGACGGACATCGCCCGGTCCCACGCGGTACGGAGGCTTTCCGGAGCCCTGGAGCAGGAAATTCGCCAAATTCGGGATCTTTTAGTGTCCGCCCTTGCGGCGACCGAGCTGTTTTTGGATTATTCCGAGGACGATGGGGTTTCCCATATCGTGGCAGAGGAAGCCCTGGCCGCTGGAGCGCCGGAGCTGGACGAGGAAGCGGCGGGGATCCTGCCGGATAGGGAATCGGTGGAGGAGGCTCGGGGGCGGCTTGAACGCCTGGGGCGGTCGTACCGTTTGGAAAAGTTATACCAAGACGGGGCGACCGTGGTGATCGCCGGGCGGCCCAACGCGGGCAAGTCAAGGCTCTTTAACCGTATTTTAAAGGAAGAGCGGTCCATCGTTACGGACGTGCCGGGGACCACCCGGGATTGGATAGAAGCCTGGATCTCCGTTCAGGGGATACCCCTGCGGCTGATCGATACGGCGGGCTTGCGGGAAGCGGAGGATCCGGTGGAACGGATCGGGGTGGAACGGAGCCGTTCGGTCCTGCGGGAGGCGGACGCGATCCTGTACGTCGTGGATGGGGAGCGGGGGATAGCCGAAGAGGACCGGGCCTTTTTAGCCGGGGGCGGCGAGCCCGAGGGACCGCCGCTTGTACCGGTCTGGAACAAGGCGGACCGGAGACCGGCGGAGGAGAACCTGCTACCCGTAAGCGCCGCCACGGGGGCGGGGGTTACCGAGGCGATGGATCGGATAGCCGCCCTTTTGGAAAGCCCGGGGGGAGCGGCGGAACCGAGGGGTTTGGGGGCCATGACGGATAAGGGCTCCCTGGGTATCGCGTCGGAGCGGCAAAAGCGGTTGATCGACCAGGCCCTCCAGGCGGTGCGGGAGACCCTGGACATGGCGAGCCATGGCTTGCCGTTGGATTTGATCGCCCCGACGCTTCGGGAAGCGGTGGATTCGTTGGGGGAGATTACGGGAGAAGTATCCACGGCGGATATCCTGGAACGGATGTTCAGCCGATTCTGCGTGGGGAAATAGGTTGTATGGATTACGATTGTATTGTTGTCGGCGGGGGGCACGCGGGGATTGAAGCGTCCTTAGCCTCCGCCCGGTTAGGGTTTAAAACCCTCCTTATTACGCAAAATCCCGATAAAATAGGGACCCTATCGTGCAACCCCGCCGTGGGGGGCCTTTCCAAGGGCAACCTGGTACGGGAAGTGGACGCCCTGGGCGGCCAGATGGGAAAACTTATCGATTCGACGATGATCCAGTACAGGGTGTTGAACCGTTCCCGGGGTCCGGCGGTCCAGGCGCCCCGGGCTCAAGCGGACAAGCGCTTGTACCAGAGCGCCGCCCGTTCGGCGGTGGAAGGACAGCCGGGGCTCCATGTGTTTATGGACACGGTGACCGATCTGATCCTTTCCCAGGACGGCAAAAGGGTGGAAGGGGTGGTTACCGAGCGGGGCCACCGTATAGGGGGGAAGATCGTCATTCTTGCCACGGGTACCTTTATGGAGGGTCGTATCTTTATCGGAAACTACGACGCTCCCCAGGGGCGTTTGGGAGAAATGGCGGCCCTGGGCTTGGGAACCAGCCTCCGCCGACTCGGTTTTCCCGTGGGCCGCCTAAAAACCGGGACTCCCGCCCGTATAGCCCGGGAAACCATCGATTTTTCCCGTTTGGAACGGCAGGATGGCGAAGCGCCTATCCCCTTTTCCTTCGACGTAGAGGCGGATACGATCCTGGACCGGCCCTCGGTTCCCTGCTGGATAACCTACTCCACCGGCTCGACCCACCAGGTCATCCGAGACAACATCCACCGATCCCCCCTGTACGGGGGAAAAATTATCGGGGTGGGGCCCCGCTACTGTCCATCCCTGGAGGATAAGGTGGTCCGTTTTCCCGAACGGGAGCGGCATCAAATTTTCATCGAACCCGAAAGCCTGGAAACCAACGAGGTCTACCTAAACGGCGCTTCCAGTTCCCTTCCCGAGGATGTGCAGAACGATTTTATCCACAGTTTACCGGGTCTAGAGAACGCCCGGGTGGTTCGTCCCGCCTACGCGGTGGAATACGATTACGTGGACCCCCTGGATCTGCACCCATCCTTGGAATCGAAGCGACTTTCGGGGCTCTTTATGGCGGGGCAAACAAACGGGACCTCGGGGTACGAAGAGGCCGCCGCCCAGGGGATCGTGGCGGGGATTAACGGGGCCCTGAAGCTCCTGGGAAAACCGCCCCTGGTCCTTCAGCGGACCGAAGCGTACATCGGCGTGCTGATCGACGACCTGACCACCCTGGGGACCAAGGAACCCTACCGGATGTTCACCAGCCGGGCCGAACACCGGCTTTTACTCCGCCACGACACCGCCGACAGTCGGCTTACCCCGAAGGGGCGGGAACTGGGGCTGGTTTCGGAGGAACGGTGGGAACGGTTCATCAAAAAAACCGCCGCCCTGGAGGAAATAACCGAATTACTCCGATCCAGGAAACTGACGGCGGAAGAAAGCAAGGGGGAACCCTTAGAAAGCCACCGGGGAGATACCCTGGAGCGGACCCTTACGGATTCCCAGGTGGGGTTGGAACGTATCCAAGGCCTGGTTCCGGAACTTTCAAAGTACCCCCGGGAATGGGTAGAACGGGTTGTATTGGATATCAAGTACGCCGGGTACATAGAAAAGGAACGCCGAGCCATCGCTAAAACCGCTAAAATGGAGATCCTTAAGATCCCCGAGGATTTTGATTACACCGCCATCAAGGGTCTTTCGGCGGAGGGCCGAGAAAAGTTGAAAAAGGTGGGGCCCCTTACGCTGGGCCAAGCGGCCCGAATACCCGGGGTTCGGCAGGGGGACATCGCCGTGTTGATGGTCGCCCTCAGGACCGGCTAAGGCATGGAAGGGATCCACCAATCCGTCAGACTCCTAGACGACCGAGTGGAGGGCCCATGAAAAAATTCTGTTGACTAATCTCTCTATATAGTATATTTTATACATAGAGATACTGATTAGGAGGAAATTATGGCTATCAGCGTATATTCTACCCAGAGCTGTCCCTACTGCACCATGGTAAAAAATTATCTTAAGGAACGGAAGGTTCCTTTTACGGATTACGACGTGGGCCGGGACCAACGCCGGGCAGAAGAAATGGTTCGAAAATCCGGACAGATGGGTGTTCCCGTGGTCGATATCAACGGCAGAATTATTATTGGTTTTAATAAGAGCGAAATAGACCGAGCGTTAGCGTAGACCCTTTCTACCGGAAGGTTAAACGAAGCCCCGCCGCAAAGCGCCAGCCTTCCACGGCGGGGAGGTTTTCTCCGGACCATAGACGGTACAGGGGAAACCACAGTCGTGTGTCAAATCCCAGGGTATATTTATCCGACAGCCCATAATCAAGCCCTAAACCGACAAAGGGAAAAATCCAGCGTCCACTTCCCCAAAAATAGTTGGTCACATCGGCGGTCTGAGCCGCCGCGTCGCTTAAATCCGTACCCTTTAGGTCCGGGGCCACCAAACAGAGCCGTAGGTCTACGGCGGGTCCGGCGAAAAACCGGGCCGAAACTGTAGCGTTTATGGGAAGTTTATACACCCCTTGAAAGCCCAGGATGGAGCCAAAGACAAAGGTGGAACGGTTTTCTATGGCGTAGGGAACCGCCCTTTGAAGAATCGAAGAATACCCGTAGTAGGTGGCGTAGAAATCGAGGGAAACCTCCAGACCCAAAAGGGGATTAAGGGGATAGGCGGCCGCGAGACCGGGGCTAGGAAGGATCGGCGTCGGGTCCGATTGGAGCCCATTATCCTCCGGAATAATAAGAATTGACCCCCGCACAGACCAGGTAAGGGTATTAAAAAAACCCGCCGCCCCGGCTCGTTGGACAGGGGTGAGGAAAAGCGAGGCCCCCAACAGGCAGACCAGGGGGATTACGCGCCTAGGGTTCGGTACCGGTTTCCTATGCATCACCAAAAGTATACCACCATCCTTAAAAAATCACCACAAAACCCGCGGCACCCACGGCCCAGCTATCCTGCTCTTCCCAGGAAGCGATAATCCTTTCTCCCAAAATAGCCACACCGGTGTATACAAAGTTTTGGGGAAGGGACGGAAGGGTAAACCGTTCGGCCGAATCCCTATCCTTCCCGTGGGTTTCCGCTTTTACGCACACACCATCGGGAAACAACAGAAAGCCCACGTTTTTATCCGCCACCCCCCACAGTTGAAGGATGTTTTCGGTAGAGGTACCCAGACTCCCCGAGGCGTTACTCTGGGGGTCCGCGAAAAAAGACCTTGCGGAATCGTAGTTTTTCCCAATTACCATAGCCACCGCTCGGCGGTTTGGTCCGATTATATCGTAGGCGGAAACGATGGCCAGTTGAAGGGCCTCCGGAGCCTGGGATAGGGGACAGGGCAACTGGGCATTTCGGAAGGCCCCCTGGTTTGTTTCTATACCGGGACTGTCCAAGGAGGGGGCTACTAAAAATCGACGCTCCCCGGCATTTTTTACCGTTCTTCCGGACCGTAAAAACCAGCGTCCATCGCTCCCGGCGACGAGGGAATCGGCCTCCCAGCCTTCCGCAGTCCCTAGACCCCTGAGAAAGGCCAGGTCCAGGGTTTTAAGTCCAGGCGCTCCCGGTACAAGACTTCGTACGGGGTATCGCAGAACGGGCACCGTGGGGTCCGTAAAAAAATGATCCCGGTACAAAAAGACCGAAGGGTTCCCCAGGTAGGAAAACACCGTTCCCACGCTGTAGTGGGACCATACGGCCCCCTCGCTTACCCACGTAAGCCGAAGGGGCCCGGTATCTCCGGCTTCGGTTCCCCCTTGGAAGGTCAAAAAACCCTCCTGGTTCACCGAAGCCGCGATCCGGTCATCTTGGACCACCATACCGACAATTCTGCGGGCTAAAGGCCAGGGCGTAAAGGGAACCAAGGAAGCCTGATCGGGGGAAGAAATGGCCACGGGACCGTTCGTTCCCACTTCAAACCAGCGGGGATCCGGACCGGGGGTAAGGGAAAAGCCCCGCTGTTCCGACTGCCCCGGAGCCCCCTGGGGGGAGGATACTTTTTTTTGCGCCCCCGGGGTACAGGAGTCCAGAAATAGGAGGGCACCGATAAGGCAAAGGGGAGCTCCAAAAAGGGAAACAAGGAGGCTGATCGATCGGTCACGTCGTTTCATGGGAAATCCAGTGTACCCTACCGAACCGTAAGGCTCAAGGGCCGGGGAACCACGCCCAACCGGAAGTAGAGTATCGGAGAAAACCGGAGGGCGAAAAAAGGGTCCCGGGTTCTTCCAGGGCAGAGAGTTCCACCCTACTCCCCACCGTCCAGGGGGGAGGGGGAACGAAGGGATCCCCGTTGACCCAGGGCCCCTCGGCGGGAACCAAAAGGGAAAGGGTACCCTGGGGCCGGGGTACCAAGCGTCGGCGGTCAAACCCCGATGCGCGGGTCCTTTGGGCGACCCTTAACCAATCTACCAGCCAGGGGTCCTCCCGAACCGCCGGTGAAAGGGCCGGATCCTTTAAAAGGGCCCCAAAACGGGGCCAATCAAACCGCTCGGGAACAGTCTTCCGATCCCCCTCGGAAGCGGCCAGGGCCTTAAAAAAGTAGCCCGCCACACCCCCGATCCAGGAAAGCTGGAGGACCCCCTCCCCCTTTTTTCCCCATCCTAAGAGGGTGTCCCCGGGGGTGTTTTGAAGGTCAAAGGGAAAAATAGCACCGCAGGGTTTAACAAGTCCCGGAGGAATGTTTATGGAGGGCCAAAAGGGGTACGCCAGTACAGGACTGGAACGGTCGGCGGCCAGATCCAGGGTCCCCGACGGGTTTTTTAGGGTTTCCATCCGAAGAAGTCCCTGGGGATCTACCCATTCGAGTTTCCATTGGGCCGAGGGCAAAAGGGTTTCCCAGGCTGGGGGAACCGGGGGGAACGCCAGGGATACGGATAGGGTGGATCGGGGCCCCGAACAGGTCAGGAGGGTACAGAGGCCCCCCGCTAAAAAGGGGAGTTTAACGTTCATACCCCTACTACGGGGCGAACAAGCGGATTGCTTTAATTGGAGATATATTTCATACTAGAACGACGATGAAAGATTCGGTGTCATTCCAGAACAGCCTTGCCGAAGCGCTTGAACGGCAACATCAATGGTTGGATAAGACCGAAATGGTTCGGCTTAAAGAAGAATTCCGCATTTTCCAAGCTTCCTTTATCGGCCTTTACCAGGTACTCTTAAAGAAAGGGGTAATCCACGAGGATCCCTATAAAAACGACGTAAAAATAGGAGAGCTCTCCATACCCCCCGAAGGGCCCTTCTCCGAGTCTGAACGACTAGAACAAATGAGCGTTCGACTTTCCAATTTTGAAAGCCAGCTGGATTTTTTAGTCAATTTTTATCAATTCAGCGTGGATTTTTTTACCCTGGAAAGGATCAAACGGGTGGTAGCCCTGGTAAAATACTTCGCCTGGACCCAATTTTCCGCCAATTCCCAGTATATCAATACCCGAGCCCTGGTGGAAATTATCAACATGGTAAAGGGAGGAAACGATCAGCTATCCCTGGGCTTGCTCACCGACTCGCTCCAACATTTAGAGCGGTCGTCCAAAGAAATATTTAAAATTTTAAAGGAAATCTCGGATTATCACCGGGAAAATTATAAATTGGAAATCAGAATTCGGTTTTTAGACAACCTTACCTTCGATCCAGCGACGGTCATTACCCACAAGGATGATACGTTATTGCAGATTAAGCGTAAATTCGCCGAATGTATGTCCGACCGCCCCTTCTACCCCGAATTGGTGGAGGAGGTCCTAAGGGAGGACTATTCGGGGGAGGGAAATAACCTACGGATAGATCTTCTTAAGAAACTCGAAGTCCCCGATATAAAGCCTAAAAATAAAAAAGAACAAATTTCCTACAAAAATATGCTCCTGGACGGTATGCGGGGCTTATCATCCGTGGTTTTTGCGCTAAACGACGGGATTCGGAAAATGGACGAAAATAGCGCCATTTTAGAAAGCGAAAAAAATAAATTTTGGGATAAGGTTAAAAGACTCCTTCGGCAGGTATTTAACCAGCAGGCGGAGACGATCTTTTACGAAATCGAGTATTTTGATACCGTTTTAGGAACTTCAAAAACCGAAAATCTAAACTATTTACAATTTAAGGGAGAAGTCGAACGGCAAGCCCGGTATCTGTCCTCTTTATCTAACCGCAATTCAAATCTAGCAAAAAAAATAGAAAGCGCCAGCGATGACCAGATCCTATCGATGCTATCAAAAAATATTGAGGAACTACAGGCCATCCATAAAACCCTCTCCGCACTGGATGTTTTTTTTAAGTCCGAAACCGCGAAGGAAGACAGGGATAAGATTCGGGGCATAAAACCCGAGTTATCCACCATAAAAAACGCCATAGTTAAGGCGAACCAAAAACGCCATGAATATATAGCCCAGAAGGAAGAAATGGAACAGATGAAACGTCTGGGTATTAGCGATGAATCGTAGACAAGGAGCTATAATGAGAAAACTTTTTTTGGGTTTGGGCATCGCGATCCTTACTCTAGCCTCCTGTTCCTCCTTTGGGGGATCGAATAAAAGCCCCGGAAGCCCCCAGGTCGCGGAGGGAAAAAAACTAGCCGTACCGGATACAAAACAACCGGGATCGGAGGACACGGCTAAAGGACGCCCCGATCCGACGGTGCGGGATCAACTAACCGTGGCCTTCTCCTCCGGGCCCCTGGAGTTGGACCCCCGAAAGTCCTACTCCGCCGACGAGGCTCAGATTTTTACCGCCCTCTACGAGGGCCTTTTTTCGTATAATCCCCTCACCTTGGCGCCCATGCCTGCGGTGGCCTCCAAGTGGAATCTATCGGAGGATAAAAAAACCTGGACCTTTACCATCCGGGATACGGCCCGCTATTGGAATGGAGACCCGGTCGTGGCGGGGGATTTTAAGGCCGCCTGGCTTTCCCTTTTGGACAGCCAACGAAAATCCCCCTACTCTTCCCTCTTTGATATCATCGTGGGGGCCAAGGATTTTCGTATGGGGATTGAAAAGGACCCCCAAAAGGTAGGAATAGAAGCTCCCAACGATCATACCCTGGTGGTAAAATTGATTAGTCCGGCGGCCTACTTCCCCAGTATGCTTTGTCATCACTCCTTTGGGCCCATGCACCCGTCCATGATCGGTCAAAACAACTGGTCCGATCGTCCGCCCATTTCCAATGGACCCTTTTATGTGGTGGAACGGCAAAAGGACCGCTTAGTCTTGGCGAAGAACGAGCTCTACTGGGACGCCGAGCGGGTAAATTTTAAAAAAATCACCATTCTTTTCGCCGAAAACGGGAAAGCCGCGGCCTCGTTGTGGGATTCCGGGGAGGCCCGTTGGGTAGCCGGAGACGTGGATTTGGATTCCCTACGGGATAAGAGCGGCATTGTGGTAAATCCTATGTTCGCGACCTACTACTTTTACATAAAATCATCCACCCCACCCTGGAATGATAAACGGGTTCGGGAAGCCCTCAGCGTTTCCCTTCCCTGGGATGAGATACGGAAGGGGTACTACCTTCCCGCCACGTCCCTTATTTTCCCCATCCCTGGGTATCCAAAAATAGAAGGCCTGGCAAAAACAGACGTGGACCGGGCGCGTCAACTGCTTTCCGACGCGGGGTACGCCCGGGGGATTAACCTTCCGGAATTGGTCATCCGCATTACCCCGTCCACGGAGGCGGCTCGGATAGCCAACCTTATGGCCCTCGCTTGGAAGGAAAAATTGGGCATATCTGTCAAAATTGACACGGTCCCCTACGAATCCTACTACGATTCCCTGAAGGGCAACGACTACGTCGTGGGTTCGACCACCTGGATCGGAGATTTCGCGGATCCCTACACTTTTTTACAAATGTGGCAGAAGGATTCCAACCTAAACGACGCGGGGTACAATGACGGGGATTACGAAGGGCTTATCCAAAAATCCATGACCCAGGAGGGGGAAGAACGGCTAAAGACCCTTTCGGAGGCGGAAAAGGTCCTGCTCGACGGAGGACCCGTACTTCCCATATCCTTCACTCCCGCGCTTAACCTGATCGACGAAAACGAGATAGACGGTTGGTACCCTAATCCTATGGATATTCATCCCTTTAAATATTTAGTCTACGCGGCCTACCGCCCCCTCCCCGGGGTAGCCCAAGGGTCCTCCCATAGGACCACCGTTGCCTGGGTTCGATAAAAGGACCCAATCCATGGCCAAGGCCCCCTGGAGGGCCCGGGTCCCGCGCCAAAGCCCCCGTTAGGGATGCTTTTATGGGGCCTTGGCTTCGGTGGACGGCGGTTCAGAAGGCTCCGTTTTGGCGGGCCCCGGCTCAGAAGCGGGGCCCCCAGTTTTGGCAGGCTCCGGTCCCACGGGGAGCCGCTTTTTTAGGGGCCAGGGTCTCTCTCCGCGACTGAGAGCGTAAATCGCCCCGTGGATCCGTTCGTGGAACCGCATCCCTAGGATAAACAGCAGAGTGGCAACCAGGGAGATAAGGATAACCACGGTTCGGTTTCCCTGACCCGCCGCTTGTCCAATGGCGGTGCTTCCCACGATCCCCGGAAGTCGGCCCAGCATGGACACCCCTAAAAATCCGAGGAACTTCATCTTCGAAAGACCCGCTACGTAACAGAGGATATCCTTTGGGATCCCGGGTATTAAGAATAGTAAAAAAAAGGCCGTCTCCATCCGGGACGAGGTTAGAATAGTATCAAATTTTTCCAACTTTTCTTGCCCAAAAAGCCGATTGACAAAGGGTTTCCCTAACAATCGACCTAGGGTAAAATTCAAAAGGGAACCCAAGGAAATACCCACCAGACTCAGCACGGTTCCCTCGACCAGGCCAAACAGATACCCCCCGGCGATTTGGGCGATTTCGCCGGGTAATACAAAAATGAACACCTGAAGAACCTGGAGGGCCACAAAAACGAGGGGTCCCCAGGGGCCGGTTTGCAGAACAAAGGTTTTAAAGCTTTCCACGGAGGTAAAAATATTCATCCCTAAAAATTACTCTAGATTGGGGAAGTAGACAATGCTTCCACGGTTAAAAGGACTTCTTGTACGTATTCACAAGGGGACCCTTTTTATGATATACTAGCCACAATGAGCGATCAGTTTATTTCTTTTGAAATCGACCAAAAAGTCGTGTATCCCAGTCAGGGTGTCGGAAGAGTTATGTCCATTCTGGACAAACGGTTTAAAGAACAAACCATCCCCTACTACGTTATCTATTTGGAAGTTTCGGATATGACCGTCATGGTCCCCGTAGCCAAGGCGGAGGAGTTGGGAATCCGTCCCATAGTCCCCCAAAACGAAGCGCTCCGGGCTCTGGAACTGATCAGCGAGGCCTACGAACCCATACCTTCGGATTGGAAGCTCCGGTATCAGATGAACCTGGATTTGCTCAAAAAGGGAAGCGTCATCGATATCGCCACCATCGTACGGTCCCTGTACCATCGAAGCAAGGTCAAAGAATTGCCCATTTTAGAGAGAAAGCTCTACGACTCGGCGCTTAAACTTCTGGAAGACGAGGTATCCTTTTCCCTGGGTAAATCGAAGGATGAAATAGAAGCGTTGATTTTTGCTCGTCTAGAAACAAAATAGGATCGGTGCAACCATCATGGGGTTGGTAATAGCCGCGGTAATCACGGCCGCGGGTTCGTCGAGCCGCATGGGTGGAGTAAAAAAAGAGTACCGTCCCCTGGGAAAGGAACTCCGTTCCGACGGGAAGCCAATCACCGTCCTGGATTCGGCGGTACGGGCCTTTCGGGCCGTACCGCGGGTAGGTCTAATCGTGATCACCGTGCCCCTCCAGGAGGAGCAGGGGGAAACTGCGGCCCGGGAAGCCCTGGATCCCCTTTTTTTAGGGCCCACGGGGCATCCTCCCATCCTCTTTGTCCCCGGAGGAAACTCCCGGCGAAGTTCGGTTCACCACGCGCTGACCCTTCTAAGGGCCTACGAGCCGGATTTTGTCCTTATCCACGACGGCGCCCGACCGTGGATACGTCCCCCCCTTATCGACCGAACCATAGACGCCGCGATACAGTTTCGGGCCGTCATTCCCGGCCTGCCCCAGGTTGAAACACCCAAGGAGATTGACCCGTCGGGTCAGGTGGTTCGCCATCTTAGACGGGCCGCCGTGATTTCCGCCCAAACCCCCCAGGGCTTCGCTTTTCCCGAAATTCTCCGGGCCCACGAACAGGCGGGGGAAGAGGAAATTACCCTGGGTAGGGAATTCACCGACGACGCGGAGGTCTGGGGTTCCTTTATGGGGCCTGTCATGGTCATCCCGGGGGAAGCGGAGAATCGAAAAATCACCTTTCCGGAGGATTTACCATGATACGCATTGGCATGGGTAGGGATCTGCATCGGCTGGTGGAGGGACGGCCCTTTCTTCTAGGAGGAGTCCGCATACCCACCGAAAAGGGCGAGCTGGGCCATTCGGACGCCGATGTGCTGGCCCACGCGGTCACCGACGCCATCCTCGGCGCCTCCGGCCTGGCCGATATCGGCTCCCTCTTCCCCCCCTCCGATCCGACGTGGAAGGACGCGGACTCCATGGACCTACTGCGGCAGGCCTTTGACCTGGTTCGCCGAGGGGGCTGGAGGGTGATAAACCTGGACTGCGTGGTCACCTGCGAACAACCCAAGATCCTGAACCATCGGGAGGCTATCCGGGCAAGCGTAGCCGCGGCGTTGACCATGGAAAAAGAGGCGGTATTTGTGAAAGGTAAAACAAACGAGGGCCTGGACTCCCTGGGGAAGGGCGAAGCCGTAGAAGCCCTGGCGGTCTGTCTTCTGGAAAATCAGGGGCCCGACTGGCCGGGAATCTTCAGGGCCCTGGAAACGTGGAAAGCCTCCACCGCCGCTAAAACGGTGGTCCAAAGCCTCCAGGCGAAGGAGGATGAACCGGAAGGAACGGATGATCCTTCCGTGAGCGCCGTGGCCCTGGAGCGGGATAGGGACCCCTGGGCGGTACTGGTTTCGACCATCATCAGCCTGAGAACCAAGGACGAGGTAACCCTCGCCGCCTCCCGGCGGGTTTTAGAACGGGGGTCCACCCCCCAGGCGCTTTTACAAATACCCGACGAAACCCTGGAGGGGCTTCTGTTTCCGGCGGGCTTTTACCGGACCAAGGCACGGACCCTCAAGACCATCGGAACCATCCTTTTAGAACGGTACCAGGGACGGGTACCCGACCAGATGGACGCCCTATTGGCCCTGCCGGGGGTAGGAAGGAAAACGGCGAACCTGGTGTTGGCGGAGGCCTACGATCAGGATGCCATCTGCGTGGATACCCACGTTCACCGAATCTGCAACCGGGCCGGATGGGTGGCCACAAAAAACGCCGAAGAGACGGAACAGGCGCTCCGCTCTCGGCTTCCGGTGGAATATTGGAAACGGATAAACTATTTACTCGTCCTCTACGGCCAGCGGGTTTGCCGACCCCAAAGTCCCCACTGTAGCGTCTGCCCCCTCTTCGGCTTCTGCCAAAGGGTGGGGGTCCAGCGGTCCCGTTAGCCCCGCGGTCGCTAATCCTTGGGGGAAATTTCCAGGATCAGTTCCACTTCTCCCTTAGAAAGCTTTACCGCCCGGGCAATTTCGTCCACCGACCAGCCCTGGTGGGCTAATTTTACCACCGTTTCCCGGGTTCCTATGGGCGGAGCGCCCCTATCTTTGGTCACGCCCTTCCGCCCCTCCTCTTTTAAGAGGGTTCCCATAATTTTTACCTGTTCCTGGGCCTGTTTTGACACCTCTTCCAACCGGGTTTCCGTTCGGGCCAGCCATTCCCGGGCCTTTTGCATGTTTTCTATGCGGCCTTCCAAGCCCGATAACACGTCATCCAGGGTGGTAAGTTTTTCCACCGCCTCCTGGGTTCTCTGTTTATCCGCCTGGAGCGTATCCACCGCCGAACGGAGGGCTCCCACCTCGTCGGATAACCGTTTGATGGTTTCTTCCAGCTTTTTAGCCGCGCTTTCCGTATCCCGCAGGGCCTGGAAGTTCCGATCGATGCCATCGTTGGTGGCGTCCAAGATCTGATTTTTCTTCTCGATCCGCTGGTATTTTTCCTCCGCGTCGGTGGTCGCGTCTTCCAGACGCCGAAGTTGGGCTTGCAGAGCCTGGAGCGTGTCGTCGGAAGCGGTAACCTGGGCTAATTTTTCGTCCACCGCCTGGGCAGTTTGAATAAGCCGTTTAAAATCCGCTTCCATAAGCTCGATCCGCCGTTTTTCCGAAAGGAACCGGGTCATTTTTGCGTTGACCTCGTCCTCCAGGCGTTTAATCTTAATAAATTGGGATTCCAGTTCTGCGGCTTCGGACTTCCGTTGGTCCAACCTGTCCATATCGGCGCTTAGATCTTCAATCCGCCGCTCCAGCTCCGCTTTAAGCTCGTCGGTTCGGTCAAAGAGCTTGGTTTGGGCCACAAATTCCTTGATACGCCGATCCGCGTCCCGTATGGCCCCGTCCAAGGTTCGGGCCTGTTCGTCCAACCGGGTGAACAACTCGGTCCGGTGGGCGTCCGCTTCGTCGCGGACCTCTTGAACCGCGTTTCGGGCGGCCACCAGTCGTTCGTCGCTTTCCGCCGCCAATTCCCGGGCCCGCCGACGGGCCTCGTCCACCGCGGCGTCGGCATCACGCAGTTGTTGGGTAAACTTGGTTTGCCACC
>Ga0272446_1000390_pt1 | contig 69442 bp, 62 predicted proteins | sample YNPCB0061_FD_194587 | JGI IMG/M metagenome (GOLD analysis project Ga0272446, IMG submission 194587) | Hot spring microbial mat communities from Yellowstone National Park, WY, United States - YNP-CB-006-1 | ecosystem: Environmental > Aquatic > Thermal springs > Hot (42-90C) > Sediment | place...
CCGAGAGGCCCCGCTCGCCTCTGGGGGAACGCTTCGCGAGCGTTCTTCTCTCTGATATCAGCGGGGACCGTCAGTTGTCAACGGTCGACGCGCAAGCAATCGGGCCGTGGCAGCAGGACGATCCTTGAACGCCGTTCTCGTGTATAGGGGAAGGCGATTTTTCTTCTCCCTGAGGAACAGAATCGAAAAACACGCATGACATGGCCATCATGACCACCCGGACGGCGGGGAAGGGCAGGCGAACGAGCGAGGCCTGGAGACCAAAAATGGACTCCAAAACGCCACCAAACGGACTCCAGGCGAGCAACGGAGGCACGCAAGTGGTTGTAACTCTTTGAAACGTTTGGTCGGGCCGCCGGGATTTGAACCCGGGACCTCTTGCACCCCAAGCAAGCGCGCTAGCCAGGCTGCGCCACGGCCCGAACCTTAGGTGAGAAGCGCTGTTGCGCTTTTCTCAGTGTAGCACTGCCGCCTGCGGAGCGCTGTTTGCACGGCGCGGCACTGCGCCCGGCCACAAGGAGAGCACTGTGGAAGAACCAGCCCGGAGACGTGGCCGCTGCTGTCCAAGGCCCGGCTGGCGGGCTGTCCGAGCGGCGCCGTCCTCTGCGACCAGACAATCCTCCGCCCATGCCGCTGCCCGCAGTCATCACGCAGTCCCGGAGGCGATGCAGGAAGCGGGAGGCATCGCTGTGCACGCGGTCCGTTGCGCTTCGGCCGAGACATCTCACACGGCAGCGTGTTCACTTGACGCTCTAAGGCCGGATGGACCCGGGCGGCGGCGGGAGCCACAGAAGCCCGGAGTCCTCCTGCGGTTTATTTTGCCTCGGCGAAGACGTTGCACGCGGCGATTTCGTCAGCTTCAAGGCCCCGGTCGAACCAGCGGAGGCGTTCCTCGAGAGTGGAGGTAAGAAGCTCTTCCCTGCCCTGCGCCGGCGCGGCCCGCATCGCCAGCCTCAACGCTTCGGCAGAAGGCTCCGGCTGCTCGTGGAAGCGCCGCCAGAGGCCCACGAAGCAATCCGCCTGGAATTCCCTCTTGCGCAGCAGGTCTTCCTTCTGGCGGGGAGTGTCGGCCGCGGCTTTCTCCACCCGTTCGTCGATGCCCAGTTGGTGCTGCACATGGCGCGCCAGCGTGCGCGCCAGCAGGTAGGCCCGCACTCCCGGCTCCGGCGCCTGCGCCCCTTCCAGCCAGCCGCGGTCGACGGAGATCGTCCGGTTCTGCGGGCAATAATGAACGCCCCCGGAGACCTTGCCGCAAGGCGTCTCCTTCCCGCCAGCGAAAAACTCCAGCCGGGCCATGAGATATTCGTTGGCGCCGTCCGTCGTGAAAATCTGGTTCCACGCGGCCTGCATGCGCCGGAACAAAATCTCGAATTCCTGTTGCGGGCCGCTTTTCCCGGGCGCTTGCGGTTTGCGGCTGCACCCGGCCGGCGCCAGGAGGGCCAGGGAGACCGCCGCCAGAGCGGCCGCCAAGGTTGGGCGGAAGCGGTTCCGGAAATCCGCGGTTGTCATCCTGATTCCAGACTAGCGGAAGCCGGCGGCCGCGCTGTCACCCGGCTGCCGGCGCCGGCCCGCCGGGCCGGAGGGCCGGGTCGCGGCGCGCGTGCGTCGCCTGCTCGTAGGCATAGGCCAGTTCGAGCAGGCGCGGCTCGCTCCAGGCGCGCCCGAAAAACGACAGGCCCACGGGGAGCCCGCGGATGAACCCGGCGGGCACGGTGACGTGCGGATAGCCGGCCACCGCCGCGGGCTGCGAACAGCCGCCGCCGCCTGAATCGCCGTTGACCCAGTCGATGAACCATGCCGGGCCGCCGGTGAGCGTGACCAGCGCATCGAGCCTGTGCTGGTCCATCACGGCGTCGATGCCTTCGGCGCGCGCCAGCCGGATGCACTTCTGGCGCGCCTCCTGATACGCCGCGTCCGTGAGAGGCCCCTTCCCTTGCGCCTCGATGAAGATCTCCTGGCCGAACCAAGGCATCTCCTTTTCGCGGTTTTTTTCATTGAATTCGATCAATTGCTCCAGCGTTCTTGCAGGTGCATTTTCCGGCAAACGACTCAGATACCGGTTGATGGAATCCTTGAATTCATAGAGAAGCACGGTATATTCTGCGTCGCCAATCTGGCCGTGCGAGGGCAGATCGGCTTCGTCGATCACCTCCGCGCCGGCTTTCTTGAGAATCTCGATCTGCGCGTCGAGGAAGCGGTTCAGAAGCTGGCGCCGCTGGTGGAATTTGCGCGGGATTCCGATGCGCGCGCCTTTCAGGGCGCCGGGATTCAGCTTTGAATGAAGATCAATTTTCTCCGCATACGCAGCAGAATTTCCGGCGGCCAGAATCTCGAAGAGCAAGACGAGGTCGCGCACGAAGCGGGCCATCGGGCCGGCGGTGTCCTGCGAGGGGGCGATGGGCACGATGCCCTCGCCGGGCAGCGCGCCCACGGTGGGCTTGAGTCCGGCGATCCCGCAGGCATTGGCGGGGCTGACAATCGAGCCGTCGGTTTCCGTGCCGATGGCGGCGGCGCAAAGCGAGGCAGCGACGGCGGCGGCGGAGCCGGAACTGGAGCCGGAGGGGTTCCGGTCCAAGGCGTGCGGGTTGCGGGTCTGGCCGCCGGCGCCGCTCCAGCCGCTCACCGAGCGCGACGAGCGGAAGTTGGCCCACTCGCTCAGGTTCGTTTTGCCGAGAATCACGGCGCCGGCTTCAACAAGGCGCTGCACGACGGGGGCGTTTTTCGGCGGGATCCAGTTGGCCAGCGCCAGAGAACCGGCGGTTGTCGGCATGAAGGAGGTATCGAGGTTGTCCTTGACGAGGATGGGCATGCCATGAAGAGCGCTGCGCGGCCCTTTGGCTTTGATCTCGCGGTCGAGCTCCGCAGCCTGCTCCAGGGCGTCAGGGTTGATGGCAAGAACCGAGCGAAGTTGCGGCCCGCGGCGGTCGATCGAGTCGATCCGCTCAAGATACATCCACGTGAGCTCGACCGCGCTCCACCGCCCGGAATGGAGGCCGGCGGCCAGCTCGGAGAGAGACAACGTGGCCGTCTGCGGCTGCGGCCGGCGGGGGCGCGCGCAGGAGGCGAGAGCGGCGCAGGCGGCGAAAACCATGTCTCGTCGGGTCATAGGATGCATTGTACTGCGGCGTCTGGAGGCGGGCGGACCGGCCTTCACCGGTTCTGGCAGCGGCGCGGCGTCCCGTATACTGCGAAGACGGACAGCCGTGCGCCGGCAGAGTTCCACCCTGGAGACGGAGTCGGAGGGAGCGAACATCCCATGAAGATCGTGGTGGCAGGAGGAGGCGGCGTCGGCGAGCTCGTCTCGCGCCGTCTGGTCCGCGAGGGCAATGAAGTGACCATCATCGAACCGAACGCCGACCGGTGCGCTCATCTCGATGACACGCTGGACGCGCGCGTCGTGCAGGGAGACGCGGTCAGCATCCAGACACTGCGCACGGCGAGGCTGGGCGACGCCGACATGTTCATCGCGATCACCAATGACGACCGCGCGAACCTGCTGAGCTGCCTGGCGGCGCAAGCGGAGTTCGACGTGCCGGTGAAAGTGGCGCGCGTGAGGAGCCATGAGGTGGACGCCTGGCGGGAGGCGTGCAGGCGGATCGGGCTGAAGATCGACCTGCTGATTCACCCGGAATCGGAGCAGGCGCAGCGCATTCTGCCGGTGCTCGGACTGCCGGGGATCACGGACCTGATCGATTTCGCCGAGGGCAAGATCCGGCTGTTCGGAATGTTTCTGCAGACAGGGCACTGGCTGGCGGGAAAGAGCCTGATCGAGCTGGCGCGGATGGGACCGCCGAAACATTCCCTGCTGGTTATGATTTTGCGGGGCACGCAGGTCATCATTCCCCGCGGCTCCGACGTGCTGCAAGTGCACGACCACGTCTATGCGCTGACGCGGACAGACGAATTCCCCGAGATGCTGCGGTTCCTGGGGCTGGAGCAATCGGCGAAAGTGGAACGCGTGTTTGTTCTCGGCGGCAAGCAGTTAGGCATTTTGGTGGCGGAGCACCTGGAGAAGCAGGGAGTGCGCGTCAAATTGTTCGAGAGGGACGCGGCGCGCTGCGAGAAGGTGGCATCGATCCTGAAAGACACGATGGTGGTGCACGCCGACGGCACGGATGCGGCGACGCTGACCGAAGAAGGCGTGGAAGGGGTGGACGCCTATCTGGCGCTGACAAACGAGGACGAACAGAACCTGATCGCCGCCATGCTGGCGCGGCGGCTGGGCGCGAAGAAACTGGTGGCGCTGATCAACCGGCTGAACTATCTGCCGCTGGCGCACCGGCTGGGGATCCATTCCACGGTCAGCCTGCGCCTGACGACGGTGGACCGGATCCTGCAATTTGCGCGGCGCGGCGACGTGCAGTCGGTGACCACGTTCGGCGATGAAGCCGCGGAAGCGATCGAGCTCACGGCGCCGGCGGGCTGGAAGCATGCGGGCAAGCGGCTGCGGGAGATCGAATTTCCCCGCGAGGTGGTGGCGGGCGCGCTGCTGCGCAAGAACGGGGAGGTGGTGGTGCCGCGCGGCAACGATGTGATCGAAGAGGGCGACCGGGTTTTGTTCTTCACCTCGGAGAAGGCGCTGCCGAAGCTGGAGGAGATGATGGCTTCCGGCACGGCGTACAGGGGGACGGGAGGGCTCTGGAGGCGATGATTCACGCCGCGGGGCTCTTCCACATCGCAGGGATATTCTTGCTGATGCTGGCAGCGGCGATGGCGCTGCCCGCCTTGTGGGGCTGGGTGATCGGCGCGCAGGGCGCCGGCGCCATGGCGCAGGCGGCGCTGATCACCGCATGCGCGGGCGCGGCGCTTGCCTGGCGGCTGAAGCCGCCGCAGGCGGGGATCAGCCGCCGCGAAGGGATCCTGTTGACAGTGTTGCTGTGGCTGGCGGGCTGCGGTTTCGGCGCGGTTCCCTATTTGTTGACGCCCGCGTTCCAGTCCGTCACCGATGCTGTGTTTGAATCCGTCTCCGGCTTCACGACCACGGGAGCGACGATCCTGCCGCGGGTGGAGGTGCTGCCTCCGGTGATCCAGTTCTGGCGCCACTTCACGCACTGGCTGGGCGGTATGGGCGTGGTGCTGCTGACCATCGCCGTGCTGCCGCTGATCGGCGCCGGAGGCATGGCGCTGTACCGGGCGGAGTTCTCCGGAGCGCGCTCGGAGAAGCTGGCGCCGCGCATTGCGGAGACGGCGCTGTCGCTGTGGAAGGTGTACGCGGGACTGTCGCTTCTTGAGTACCTGCTGCTGCGCCTGGCGGGGATGAGCGCGTTTGACGCGGCTTGCCACACGTTTTCGACGCTGGGCACGGGGGGCTTTTCCACGCGCAGCGAGAGCGTGGGCGCGTTTCCGAGTCCGGCGGTGCAGTACATCATCATTCTGTTCATGCTGCTGGCGGGGCTGAATTTCACCATGCACTACCGGCTGTGGGTGCGCCGCGAGGGGAGGCGGTTTCTGGGCGATTTCGAAGTGCGGGGGTATCTGCTGATTCTGGGGCTGTCAGCGCTGGCCGCGTTCGTGGCGCTCCAGTGGAGCGGGCAGCTCCGCGGCGAGGAGGCCCTGCGCGCGGCGCTGTTCCAGGTGGTTTCGATCGGCACGACCACCGGCTTCGCCACGGCGGATTACGAGCATTGGCCGCCGCTGACTCACGCTTTGCTGCTGGCGCTGATGTTCGTCGGAGGCTGCACGGGGTCCACGGCCGGCGGGTGGAAGGTGGCGCGCGTCCTGCTGCTGGGCAAAATTGTGGACCGCGAACTGAAGCGCACATCGTTCCGCCGGGGCGTATTCGCCGTGCGGGCAGGCGGGGAGACGATTCCTGAATCGGCCATCCAGGGATTGCTGAACCTGATCTACCTCTCGCTGTTCGTGTTTCTGGTCGCGCTGCTGACCGTGTCGGCGTTCGGCGTGGATCTGCTGACGTCGGTCAGCAGCGTGGCGGCGGCGATGTTCAGCATCGGGCCGGGCTTCGGCACGGTGGGGCCGGCGGAGAACTACGCGCATCTGCCCGCAGCCGTCAAGTGGACGCTGAGTTTCTGCATGATTGCGGGGCGGCTGGAGTTCTACACGCTGATCGTCGTCCTGACGCCCGCGTTCTGGCGGAAATAGCGCCGCGCCAGCCCGCGCGGACAGGAAAGGCCGGCCCCGGAGAGGCTCCAGGGCCGGCCCGTTTTGTTTGAAACAGGATTACACGAATTTGTACTTGCCGGGCACCGGGAACGGGGTGGGCTCCACCTTGAGGTCGTAGGTGTACTGCCCCGCCTTGGGCATGAGATCCTGCTTCGAGTTCATGATCATGTCCCAGGTGATCTTCATCCCGGAGTAGGCGGACTCGCGTCCCATGATGCAGGTCATGGTGGATTCAGCCACGGCCTGCGTTTCGTTGATGTACGGCCCGTCGCCGCGGATGGACTTGTAGAGCTTCGCGTGCTCCTGCACGTAGCCGGGACCGCCGCGGGTCTGGTTGAGGGTCATGCGCCCCTTGCTGCCGGCGACGATCTCGTTGACCTGCCCGTAGCAGCCCTGCGGGTACTGGCGGCAGTAGCTGGACATGCGCACGCCGTTGGGCCACTCGAAGTCGGAGGAGATGTGGTCGTAAATGTTGCCGTAGATCTCGTCGCCCACCGGGCGCCAGGCTGCGCCGCCGCTGGCCACGACGCTCGACGGCGGGCCGCCCATGATCCAGCAGCAGACGTCGATGTTGTGCAGGTGCTGTTCGACGATCTGGTCGCCGCACAGCCAGAGATTGGAGTACCAGTTGCGGTGCTGCCATTCAAATTCGCCCCACTTGGGGTTGCGGCCGTTGCGCTGCTGGATGACCGGCGTGCCTACCCAGTAGGCGTAGAGCGCCACCACCTCGCCGAGCTTGCCGTTCTTGATCGCGTCGACGTTCTCCAGATAGAACGGGTCGCTGCGGCGCTGCGCGCCGCTGACGACGGTGAGCTTCTTCTCCACGCTCTTGCGGCCCGCCTCCATGATGCGGCGCACGCCGACAGGGTCGACGCCGAAGGGCTTCTCGATGAAGACGTGCTTGTTGGCCTCGATGCAGGCCTCAAAGTGCAGCGGCCGCCATCCGGGAGGCGTGCAAAGGAAGACCACATCGACGCCGGACTTGATGAGCTTTGCGTAGGCATCGAACCCGACGAAGCGGTGCTCGGGGTCGACCTTGATGCGGTCCTGGATAGGCAGGCCGCGCAAGCGCTTCAGGCTGCCCTCCAGGCGGTCTTCGAAGGCATCGGCCATGGCGACGAGCTCCACCGCCGGATCGGCGGCCATGGCATTCTCCACGGCCTGCGTGCCGCGGCCGCCGCAGCCCACCAGGCCGATTCTCAGTTTCTCGGCGGCCCATCCGCGGACGAGCTCGGGCCTGACAATCGTGAATGCCGCGCCAGCGGCGGGACCGGCGAGGAAAGAACGCCGGCTTGTCTCTTGCTTCTGATTTTCCATGTGAAAAGGCACCTCAGCCGCCCATTAGTATATAACTTGGCCTCGCGCGGCAATCTCCGGCTCGCACGAGGCGCGGAAGGAGCAGGCCATGGAACAGACCGACTGGACCCCGGACGAGTTGCGCCAGCATGGCGCGGCCGCGCTGGAATGGGTGGCGCGGTATCTCGGCAACATCCGGGATTTTCCCGTAATGCCCTCCGTCGAACCCGGCGGCCTGATTGCGGCGATCCCGCCGGAAGCGCCGCTGGATGGAGAACCGGTGGAGGCGGTCCTCGCCGACTTCGAGCGGACGGTGCTGCCCGCCGTCAACCACTGGAACCATCCGCGGTTCCACGGCTATTTCTCGGTGAGCGCTTCGGGGCCGGGCATCGTGGGCGAGCTGCTGAGCGCCGCGCTGAACGTCAACGGCATGCTCTGGATGTCCTGCCCCGCGGCGGTGGAGCTGGAAGTGGCGGTGATGGGCTGGCTGCGGCAGTGGCTGGGGTTGCCGGAGGGGTTCTTCGGCATGATCCATGACACGGCGTCGATGTCGACGCTGCACGCCATCGGCGCGGCGCGAGCGGCGGCGGACCCGGAACTACGCGAGAACGGCGCACGGCCGGGCCTGGTGCTGTACACCTCCGAACACGCGCATTCCTCCGTGGAGAAGGCGTGCATGGCGCTGGGCATCGGCCGGAAAAACGTGCGCAAGATCGGGGTGGACGCAGGCTGGCGGATGCGGGCTGACTTGCTCGAGCGCGCGATTCGGGACGACCGGGCGGCCGGACTGACACCGTTCTGCGTCGTGTCCACGGTGGGCACGACCTCGGTGACGAGCGTGGATCCGGTGCGGGAGATTCAGGCCGTGGCGGCGCGGGAAGGGCTGTGGCACCACATTGACGCCGCTTACGGCGGCGCGGCGGCGATGCTCGAGGAAAACCGCTGGATGCTCGAGGGCGCCGGGGAAGCGGACTCGCTGGTGATGAACCCGCACAAGTGGCTGTTCACGCCGATCGATTGCAGCGCGTTCTTCTGCCGGCGTCCGGAGGCGCTGCGGCAGGCCTACTCGCTCACACCGCCGTACCTGGCGTCGCAGGAGGACCCGAAGGCGGTGCATCTGATGGACTACCGCATCGCGCTGGGCAGCCGTTTCCGGGCGCTGAAGCTTTGGTTCGTGATGCGCTGCTTCGGCTACCGCAAGGTGTGCTCGATCATCCGGCAGCATATCCTCTGGGCCCGGGAACTGGCCGCGGAGATCGGCTCGCACCCGCTGTTGGAAGTGGCCGCGCCGGTGACGATGTCGCTGGTGTGCTTCCGGCTGAAGGCGGGCGATGAGGCCACAAGGACCATGATGCGGAGGGTGAACGAATCCGGCGAGGCGTTTCTTTCGGGCAATGTGCTGGACGGCCGGTTCGTGGCGCGGATCGCCATCGGCAACATCAAGACCACGCGCAAGGACGTGTGGCGGACATGGGCGGCGGTGAGGCGGGCGGCGGAAGAGACGGCGGGCGGGTGAAGTCAGAGCGTGGTGCGGTACCACTTCAGCGTAAGGCGGAGGCCTTCCTCGAAAGAAAAACGAGGCGCATGGCCGAGGTCGCGCACGGCGGCCGCCGTGTCCGCCTGCGAGTGCCGCACGTCGCCGGGCCGGGGCGGGCCGTATTCAGGCTGAATGTCGACCCCTTCCATGCGGCAGAGCAGGCGCCAGGTTTCATTCAGCGTGTAGCGCCGGCCGTTGCCGGCGTTGTATACATTGCCGGAGACGATGGAGGCCGGCGCGCGAGCGGCCTTCACACACAATCCAGCCACGTCCTCGACGTAGGTGAAGTCGCGGCTCTGCTCGCCGTCGCCGAAGATGACCGGCGGACGGCGCTCGAGCAAGCGCTTCATGAAGATGCTGAGCACGCCCGAGTACGGGCTGGAAGGGTCCTGACGGGGGCCGAAGACGTTGAAAAACCGCAGCGAGACGGCCTCCAGCCCGTAGCACGAAGTGAAGACGGAGCAGTAATACTCGCCTGTCAGTTTTTGCAAGGCGTATGGAGACTTGGGCCGTGGCGCCATGGACTCCGATTTGGGGAGGACCTCGGTTTCGCCGTACGCGGAGGAGGAGGCGGCGTAGACGACGCGGCCGGCCTTGCCCTCGACGGCGGCGCGCAGGACGTTGAACGTGCCGTCGATGTTGGCTTCGTGCGAGGGGACCGGATCGCTGATGGAGCGAGGCACGGAGGGAATGGCGGCGAGATGATAGACAACGGGAGCGCCCTCGAGCAGCGGGGCCAGCCGGTCGTAATGGCGGATATCGACCGGATATATATCGACATTTCCCCGGATCTCGGCCAAATTTTCCTCCTTTCCGGAGGAAAAATTGTCGATTACGGCCACTCGCTCCGCCCCTTCGGCAAGGAGCGCCCGGACGAGGGCGGAGCCGATGAATCCGGCGCCGCCGGTGACTACAGGGACGTTCATAGCTCCTCGATGATGGAGTTCAGGTAGCGGATGCTCTCCGTGGCGATGCGCTCGGCGCCGGGCGTGAAGTCGAAGGCTTCCAGGGAGATCCAGCCCTGATATCCGAGCCGGGCAAGGGCGGCAAAAACGGAGCGGAAATCATAATCGCCGGTGCCGCAGTGGCCTCCGTCGGTTTCATTGACGTGGACATGGCGGATGAGGGGGAAGTACTTCTCGATCAGCGTGCCGTGCGGCTCGGTCTCGTCCACCGCGTTGTGCGTGTCGAACATGGTGGCCACGGCCGGGCTGCCGACGCGGCGGACCACCTCGACGGCCTCGGCCAGCGTGCCGATGACATCGGTCTGGTTCCTGGGCAGAGCTTCCACGAGAATCGTGACTCCGCGCTGTTCGGCGTGGGGCGCCACCGAGGCGAGCCCTTCCACAAAGCGCTTCGCAGCCTCTTCGCGCGTGCTGCCGCCGGTCGTGCCGCGCTGCAGCGGCGAGCCAAACACCATGACGCCGCCTTCGCCAAGATCGGCGCAGAGATCGATCAGCCCGCGGATGTGCTCCCAACTGCGCGTCCTGAGCTCCTCGTCGGGCGTGGTGACGTGGAGGCCTTTGGGCGCGACCATCAGCCAGTGGAGCCCGACAAACCGCAGCCCCTCGCCTTCCAGAATGCCGCGGTATTGGCGCCGGTCCGCTTCAGGGATGTTGCAGGGATCCTCGCTCAGCGTGAAGGGAGCGATCTCGATGCCTTCATAGCCGGCCGCCTTCATGTGGCGGCAGGCTTCGGCAAAGTCCCAGCCCTGATAGATCTCGTTGCAGATGGCGTGGCGGAAACGTTGTCCCATGGGAGAGCAATTTTTCAGTCTACCCGATCCGGCGCGCCCCCAACTTCCATGCGCCTTGCCGCGGCAAGCATCGTCAGGCCGTGCCACGGCAGCAGCCGGTCCGCCAGGCGCCACAGCCAGACGGTCTTGTCAAAGAGCTTGAGGGTGACCTTCGACAGCCGTTTCCGGCGGAAGACGCGGGAGGCCAGCCACCAGCCCAGGACGCCGGCCTTGTTGATGTCCCGGATCCAGAGCGGTTCGAAACCGGCGTTCTCCAGAAGCCCGGCCACGTCGCGCCGGCGGAAGCGCCGCAACTGTCCCATCGCCTGGTCCACGCTGCCGTACAGCCAGGGACCCTGCGGCGCCACCAGCAATACCCGCCCGCCGGGGCGCAGCACGCGGTGGAGGCCCCTCAGCGCCGTCTCGGGCTCCTGCAACCCTTCAAGCACATTGACTGCGATGGCGCTGTCGAATTGTTCCGACCAGGGCTCGAAATCTTCCAGCCGATCCGGGCGGCAGCAGCCCACTTCGACGTTCGGGGTCCGGAGAAAGCGGTTCTGCAAGGCGTGCAGGTGGAGAGGATCGGGATCCACAGCCACGTAGCGCAGCCGCCGCCCCATCAGGCGCGCGGTGAACGTCCCCAGCCCGGCCGAGAGTTCGAACACTTCGTCGCCGAGCTCTGTCCGCAGGATCGAGCAAAGCCATTCGATGTAGGCCGGCGTCCGCGTGAGATTGATGATGGCCTCGCGGCCGCGCGTATCGGCGTACAGGTCGTCGATGAGCCAGAACTTCAGGATCACGCCCAGCGCCTGCAGCCCGTCCTTCCAGCCGATCTTCTTGCCTTCCTCGTAGGTGCGGCCGTGATAGCTGATGGGCACCTCGTAGATGCGCAGCCTGCGCTTGGCGCACTTCATGGTGATTTCCGGCTCGAAGCCGAAGCGGTTGGAGCGGATAGGGATGGACTTCAGCAGGTCCGTGCGGAAGACCTTGTAGCAGGTCTCCATGTCGGTGACGCCGATGTTGGAAAAGACGTTCGAGATCAGCGTCAGCGTCTGGTTGATCACCGTATGCCAGAAGGGCAGCACGCGGCGGCTCTCGCCGGCCAGATAGCGGGAGCCGAACACGGCGTCGGCGCGGCCCTCCAGCAACGGCTTGAGGAGAACGGGGTACTCCTGAGGGTCGTATTCGAGGTCAGCGTCCTGAATGAGGCAGAAGTCGCCCTCGGCGTGGCCGATGGCGGTGCGCACCGCCGCGCCTTTGCCCTGGTTCACCTCGTGACGGAACAACCGGATGCACGGTTGGGCCGCGGCGAGCTCCTGGAGTATGTTCCAGGTCCCGTCTCGCGAACAGTCGTCGACGATGACCAACTCCCGTTCCATGCCTTCCGGAAGCGGCGCGCGGAGAACCTGTTCCAGACTCCGGCGCACGACGGTGCGCTCGTTATAGACCGGGATCAGGATGCTCAGCTTGAGAGGCAAATCATCAGTGTAAGCCAAACGGCTCTCATGCGGTCAGCACGGGAGCCGTGCGGGTGCCGGAGCGGTTGCGGGGCCCTGTGGCTAAGTCAACTTTTGCATGATTCTACGGCCTTTCCTTAGTTGATGGACTTCAAAACCAAAGCCACCATGGAACTAGTACTGAAGCCGTTGGAGGACTATGATGCACTGCCGAATGCAACACGGGCTGTGGCTGATCAGGCGGCGCCTCGCTGAGCTCATTTCTGATCTTGGGCCAAGAGGCAGGTCGGGGCAAGACATGGTGGAGTATGCCTTGATTGTGGGCTTCATCGCGGTCGCCTGCGCCGCGTTGATCCCGTATGCCGCCTCCAACACGATGCGAGAGATTTACAACCGCATCGCTGGCATTCTCACCAACTCGGTCAATCAAAGTTAGCGGCCCGCGGAGCGCCCGCCGGGCCTTGCGCACAGCCTTCAGGGGCGCGGCAGATGTCCCAGGCCCAGAACCAGGCAGCAGAGGTTCCAGGCCACCAGCCCCGCGAAGAACAGATTGGCGCGTTGCAGGAGGCGCAGCCTTCCGCTGGCCCAGCACAAGATCCCCAGCAACAGAGCCGCCACCTTCACAAGCAGAAGCCCTCCCAGAGGACTGCCCGCCCAATGCATGGCGCCTCTGACGAGAGGATTGGCCTCCTGCACGCCCGCCAGGAGAAACGCCAACGTCGTCATCACATCGAGGGCCTGCAAATAGGCGTAGAGCAGCAAAACTCTTCCCGGACTCAGGCGGACCACCTGATCGGCGGCTCCGAGAGACATCTGAGGATGTGCCATCACCTCCATTCAAACCTGAAGCGGGGACTCCGGTAAAGACCTTAGCAGTGGTCTGCGCCACTGTTCCTTCCCAGTACGGCAGTCCCATCACCCGGCCTCCGGGGAGGGCTTACGGTGTGTAATTTGGCGGTTCTGAACCGGGAGTCCCGGAGGCTGGCACAGCAGACTTGGCCGGTTCCCCTGGCGCCCGCAGTTGCCTGGCGAGGCTGGCGAGCGCATCGGCTGCGGCGGTCCCGGCGGCCTCGCGGTTCTGGGACTCGGCCACCAGGACCTCCGTGCGAGCCACTCGCACTTCGGCAGGAGCGTGGATGCCCAGTTTCACGCGGTTCGGGGTGGCGTCGAGGACTTCCACCACGATGTGGTCGCCGATGCGAATGGACTGCCCGAGCTTGCGGCGGATCACGAACATGGCGGCTCCTGGCGGATCGGATGGACGGGGGAGTAAGACAAGTTTGCCTGCACCGATTGCACGCCGACTCCCGCAGCCGGATTCAGAACCACAGGGGCCAGGAGGTTCGCTGTCGGAGGCCCGTCGGCCCGGAAGGTCAGAATGGCGAGCAGAATCAGCCCCTCGGCATCATCCGATCCGCCAAGCGCCTGTTTTTCCTCCTCGGACAATTCCAGCTTGTAGCCGGGCATCAGGAGGTGGACCGGGGCGCAGGCAAATCCCACGGGGGGATCAGATTCGCTTTCGAGCATCGCCAGTGGCGCCCAGGAGGGATTCTCGACCAGACGGAAGCGGGTGAGCTGCTCGAAGGCAGGGATGCCGAAGGGGAAGTGATAGCGCGTGATCCGGGAAGCTTGCACAGACTGCTCGGCCATTGTGTCCACTCACAGGAAATGTGGGGGCGGGGCGGAGGAATTCTCCAACCGGCGGGGCTGCTTGTGGTACAAGGGAATTCTGGCCGCAGGATTCATGGGCGTCATTCTGAGTTTGGGCAAACACAAAGCCGTTTTGCGGCGCGGGGAGTGGCGGTGCGCCGACCTTTGCTGGGAGCGGAAGTTGAACCGGTGGACGGAAGAATGGCTGAAGTCCGGCGACGCGCCACCCATGATGGACGCCGGCCAGGAGCTGGCGGTCGCCAAGGCAATGGCGGAGCGGACGGGCGGCCGGGTGCTGTACGTGGCGCGCAGCGCACCAGAAAGGACGGTGCGCGATTTCTTCCCGAAGCGCCAGTTCCGGCTTGCCTTTCCTGATCTCGAATGAAGCGCTGGCGCCTTTGGGTTGATCTGCTGGTCGTCTGGTTGTTCTACGCCATGATCCAGACCGCCATCACCGCGGTGAAGTTCATTCGCCGCGGGTCTCGAGACGGGGAAGGAACTCCGTGAGGCGCGGCAGCAGAACGCGGGCGAAGTCTTTTGCCTCCCGGTCGGCGTCCATGTCGTCCCTCATGGGCACCACCAGGCGAACCAGGCTGGTGTCCGAGCGGCGGTAGCGAAGAGAGTCCGCCACGAGCCAGAACTTGGCGGCGTATTCGCTGGCCACGATGCGGGCCGGCGTCTGATACCAGTAGAGAACAAGGCTCCGGGAGTCGCCGCGCGCGACGATGTAGCGGTTCACTTCCACCGCGGGACCGGATGCCGCCTCGATCCACGCCGTCCCCGAATCCATGGGCGCATAGCCCGATCCCGGCAGGCAGTTTTTGGGCGAGTGGGGGGCGGCGCCCGTCGTCTGGGACCGGAAAAAAGCGATGAACAGGTTGACCCCGGCAACATTTCCCGCTCTGGCATAGGTCCGGTTGAGCGTGTCATCCGCCCGGAGCACTTTTTGCACCTCGGGATCGATTTCATTCTCCTCCACCATGCGCCAGCCATCGATTTCCGCGGGAAACTCGCGCAGAGGCCTGACAGTGAACGCCCTCTCGGTCTTGGGCATGAGATGATAGGCGGCGGCCTCGCAGACCAGCAGGAGGCTGAGAATGATCGCAACGCTTCGCCGGGAGCTCAGGGCTGAACGATCAGCTTTGGGATTCATGCGGACGCGCGAACCTCCCCACAAGGCGGTGTACAGCCACCAGCAGCAACAGAGCCAGCAGAAACATGAACCAGCCCTCCATGGTGTGGAAGGCGCCTGCGGCCAGCTCCCGGTCGTATTCACTGAGCAAGCCGGTGACCGTCACGCGGGCGGCGTTGACCGCGATGGCAATGACAGGCGTCAATACCAGAAGCACGATGCGCACCCAGTAGCGCGATTCAAAAAGGTAGCCGTAAATCAGGCCGAGATAGGTCAGCGACATCAGCGAACGGATCCCGCTGCATGCCTCAACCACCGACAGCCTCTGGCTGGGCAGCTCCAGTATGTTGCCTTCCCGCAAAACCGGAATTCCCAACAGGCTCAAAACCGACTCCGCCACCTGGCTGGCGAACAGTTGCAGCGGGAACGTGATCTGGTTGTAGATGATGGCCGGCAGGGGAATCATGAAAAACAACAGGAATAACGGGAACAAAAGATCCAGAAGCAGGCGGAATCCGCCCAGCGTGACAATCGTCCCCCACAGGGCGATGAGGAACGAGCCCCGCATCACGGTTTGTTCCACTGCGTAAGTGCCTGCCACCAGGAGCAACCCTCCTGCCAGAACAACGGCCAGGCCCCACAGATTGGGCCGGTATGCGGTGCTGAGGAGCTTTTGGCGCCTCTGCCACACGAGCCATGCGGATACGGCGGGAACAAAGAACCCGTGTCCCATGTCCTCGTCCACATACCAATCTCGAACCATGCGGGCGATCACGGGAAAATAGAGCACCCCGAGCAGCAGACCGAACCACGCGATCCGCGCCCAGGGCAATCCGGGCAGGGCGGCTACGCGTTCCGTTGCGGGCGTGGCGTGAGCGTTCATTTCAGTTCCAAGGACTTGCCCCAGGCAGGCCGCGGCGCACCCGCCGCAGCAGGCAGAAAGCCGCGCGGCCGCCTAGGGCACCCATTTTATCAGCAAAGGGCCGGCAGAGTTGGTGAACCACAGGGGCAGCCGGCTCCATGCCCGGAGAAAGAGTTCGAATTTCGGATTGTTGGGACTCAAGTCGGGGGGCTCGCGGCGCCGCACCAGCAGGACTTCGTAAGGCAACTCCCGCATTGTCATCCCCCAATGCGATTTGAAATCGAACGAGCCGCTGCTCTCGATCTTGCTCCTGCCGAAATCGAACAGCCGCGCTCCGCCGCGCAGACCGGAGCGCATCAGATCCCAGTACATGAAATTATTGGGCTGCAAAGCGTGAAAGCGCGGGTCGGAGGCGCCGTAATAGGGCAGAATCTGGTCGCGAAACGTGAATGTGAATACGGCTGCCACGGGCCGGTCTTCCGACAAGACCTCCAGGATGAAGGCTTCCTCTCCGTAACGTTCAAGAAGGCGGCGGAAATGAGATTTCGGAAAAGCGGGCGTGCCGAGGCGGCGCAAGTTGGCCAGGTAGAGCCGGCAGAAGGCCCCGAGGTCGCGCGTTCGGCGCGACGTCAGGCCGCATTGCAGCGATTTTCGAATCGCAGCCCGCGTCTTCCGGGGTATGGTCTGCAGCAGCTCGTCCTCGGCGCCTTTCAGTTCCTGGGTGAACGTCACATAGCGCCGCAGCGGATGGTAGCCGCTGCACTGCCCGGGCCAGGCGTTTCGGAGTTCGGCGTATTGGACGCGCTCCGCGGCAGCCATCTCCTCCAGCCGCGCCCGCAACGCCGCCATCGCGTCTTCGCCCGCGGCCAGCATGCCGCCATACACGGCAAAGGGCGTGGAAAGCAATATCTTCCCCGCCAGCGGCGTCCAGACAAGGAACAGCGGCAACACCCCTCGAACCTCGCCCTCCTCCTCCGCCATCAGATAACGGGGCTCATATCCGAAGGTCTGCTGGATGCAATCCCGCCACAAGGTGAGGTGGAACGGGGAGCCCATCGGATGGCATCGAACGAAGCGGTCCCACGCTTCCTCCTGTCCTCGCTCCAGAAACCGGACCGTCACGCTCACGCCCGCTCCTTGTAAAAAGCGCCGATCGCCCCGCAGATCTCAAGGACGGCGTCCTGAGGGAGTTCCGCGTAGATGGGAAGCGCCAGGACTTCCCGCGAGGCGCGTTCGCTTTCCGGGAAAGCGCCTTCGCCGTAGCCGAGCGGCGCGAAACACTGCTGGCGGTGCAATGGCAGAGGGTAGTAGATCTCCGAGCCGATGCCTGCAGCGGCCAGATGTTGGCGCAGGCGGTCGCGTTGCGGCGCGCGGATGACGAACTGGTGATACACATGACGCGCCGGCCAGGGCGGCAAAGGGGGCGCCACGACCGGGGCGGGGAGTTTCTCCCGGTACAGCGCGGCAATGCGGATCCGGCGGCTCGTCCATTCTTCCAGGCGGCGCAGTTTGACGCGCAGCACGGCGGCCTGCAGCGTATCGAGCCGGGAATTGGTCCCCACTTCATCGTGGAAATACCGGACGCGGGAACCGTGCACGCGCAGCGCGCGGAGCCGCTCCGCCAGCGCGCTGTCGTTGGTCGTCAGAATGCCGCCCTCGCCGGCGCCGCCGAGGTTCTTGGTCGGAAAGAAGCTGAAACACCCGATAGCCCCCATGCTGCCGGCGCGCCGGCCCCGGTACTCGGCGCCGATGGCTTGCGCGGCGTCCTCGATCACGGGGGTGCCCCGCTGGCGGGCCAGATCGAGAAGGGGATCCATGTCGGCGCACAAGCCGTATAGATGCACCGGAAGGACCGCCTTGATCCGCGGATGCCGTTCCATCGCGGCGCGCGCCCGCGCCGGGTCGAGATTGAACGTCGCCGGATCGATGTCGGCGAACACGGGCCGCGCGCCCGCGTTGGCAATCGCGCCCGCCGTGGCGAAGAAAGTGAACGGCGTGGTGAGCACTTCGTCGCCCGGGCCGATGCCCAGCGCCCGCAGAGCCAGCAGCAGCGCATCCGTCCCGGAGCCGCAACCCACCGCATGGCGCACGCCGCAATAGGCCGCCACCTCCTGCTCGAGCGCGGCTACGTCGGGGCCGAGGATGAACTGTTGCGATTCGAAAACGCGGCGCACCGCCTCCTCCACCTCGGGGCGGATGGATTCATACTGCGCCCGCAGATCGAGCAGGGGAATGCGCACCGCCGTTGCACCTGACACTTTCACAATGATAGCGGGAACTCCGGGCGCCACAGGCGCGCGGGTACAATGGGGAGATCTTTCTTGCCTCCCTATGTGCGGCATTGCGGGATTCCTGACACGCGGCGGCCGGCGCGCGGAACCAGACTGGATTCGCAGCATGGGCGCCAGCTTGTCGCATCGCGGCCCGGACGGCGAAGGGTTCTTCGTGGAGGACAATCTCGCTCTGGGCCACCGGCGGTTGAGCATCATCGACCTCGAGGGCGGCAAACAGCCGATGACCAACGAAGACGGTTCGCTGGTCATCGTGTTCAACGGCGAGATCTACAATTTCCTCGACCTGCGCCCTGAACTGGAGCGGCAGGGCCACGTCTTCCACACCCGCAGCGACACCGAAGTGCTGCTGCACCTGTACGAACAGCACGGCGAAGCGATGACGGAACGGCTGAACGGCATGTTCGCCTTCGCCATCTGGGACCGCCGGAAACGCGAGCTTTTCCTCGCCCGCGACCGTTTCGGCAAGAAGCCGCTTTATTTCCTTTTCGATCACGGCCCGTACCGCTTCGCCTTCGCCAGCGAGGCCAAGGGGCTGCTGGCGCTGCCCGAGGTGGACCGCAGCGCCGACCCGGCCAGCGTGGCCGATTTTCTCGCCTTCTGCTATGTTCCCGAACCGCGCTCCATCTACCGCTCCATCCGCAAGCTCCCTGCCGGCAGTTCCATGCTGGTCTCGGAAGGAGCGGCCCGGCAGCGCCGCTACTGGCAGCTTGCGTTTGGCGAAACGAACCGAAGCTGGGAACAGGCCACTGAAGAAATCGACCAGCTCGCCTCCGACGCCGTGCGCCTGCGGCTCGTCAGCGACGTGCCGCTCGGCGCTTTTCTCAGCGGCGGCGTGGACTCGAGCGCCGCGGTCGCTTACATGGCCAGGCACGCCCCGGGGCGCGTGCGCACGTTTTCCATCGGCTTCAGCGAGCGCTCCTACGATGAGACGCGTTACGCCCGGATGGTAGCCGAGCGATATCAGACCGACCACCAGGAGCAGACCGTCCACCCGAAGATCGGCGAGATGCTGGGCGTGCTCGTGGATCATTTCGACGAACCGTTCGGAGACGCTTCCGCCATTCCCACGCTCTACCTGGCGCGGATGACGAGGCAGTTCGTCACCGTGGCGCTCTCCGGCGACGGGGCGGATGAAATCTTCGCCGGATACCGCCGCTACCGGCACGCCCTGATCGAGGAAAAAATCCGGGCCAAATTCCCTGGCTGGTTCCGCCGCTCTTTTTTCCGGATTGCAGGCCGACTTTATCCGAAATTCGACTATCTGCCCCAGGTATTCCGGGCCAAGACGATGCTGGTCAATCTGAGCCAGGATCTGGCGGCGGCCTATTGCCATTCGATGACGGTTTTCCGCGGGGAGGAGCTCCGCCGGGTTCTGGCGGCCGATCTGCACGCGGGGCCGGGCGGCTACGATCCCCGCCAGGGCTACGAAGAGCGTTTCCGGCATTACCGGGATTTGCCGCCGCTCCATCAGCTCCAGGCCGTGGATCTGGACACCTATCTGCCGGGAGACATTCTCGTCAAGGCCGACCGCGCCACCATGGCCTGGTCGCTGGAGGCCCGCGCGCCCTGGCTGGACTACCGCCTGGCCGAGCTGTCCGCAGGGCTGCCGCCCGAGTGGAAAGTTTCGGGCGGAAACGGAAAATGGATTTTTAAAAAAACCGTGGAGCCGCTGGTTCCGGGAGAAATTCTCTGGCGTCCGAAAATGGGTTTCGTCATGCCGCTGAAGGAATGGTTCCGGGGCGAATTGCGCCCTGTTTTCGAGAGAGAAGTCCTTCACGGCGGCAGCGCCGGCCTGATCGACCGCCAGGAGGCGGCGCGGCTTCTGGAAGAGCATGTCTCGGGGGTTCGGAACCGCGACCGCTGGCTGTGGAATCTTCTGGTGTTGCAGTTGTGGGCAAGGCGGTGGGGCGGCTTTTAGCCTTGCAGGAGGCCGAGCCACTCGGCCATGCGCCGGATGCCGGTTTCCAGGGAAGTCTGCGGCGCCCAGCCCAGCAGCCGCCGGGCTTTGGAGATATCGGCGTAGGTGATGGGGACGTCGCCGGGCTGCAAGGGCTGCCGGTCGATCACCGCGGGTTGGCCCAGCACGCGCTCCAGGGTGGCGATCATGTCGCGGAGAAGCACGGGGCTGGAATTGCCGAGATTGAACACGTCAAAGGCCGCGTCATGCTCCGCCGCCGCCAGAATGCCGGCCACGATGTCGCCGATGTAGGTGTAATCGCGTCCCGTGGAGCCGTCGCCGAAGACCGGGATCGGCCGGCCGGCGGCGATCGACTCGGCGAACTTGCGGATGGCGAGGTCCGGCCGCTGGCGCGGCCCGTAGACGGTGAAGAAGCGCAGGCAGACGATGCGCATGCCGTAGAGGTGCGAGTAGACATGGCAGAGCGCCTCGCCTGCGATCTTGGACGCGGCGTAAGGGGAAATCGGGGCGCGCACGGGGTCGTCCTCGGAAAACGGCACGCGGCTCGCCGCGCCGTAGACGGAACTGGATGAGGCGAAGACGAAGCGCCCCACGCCGCATCGCCGCGCCGCCTCGAGCAGCACGGCCGTGCCTTCGACGTTGACGCGCTGATACAGCGCCGGCTGCTCGAGCGACGGCCGCACGCCGGCGCGGGCGGCCAGATGAATGACGGCGGAGGGGCGGAAGCGTTCGAACAGGGCCCCCGCCAGCGCCGCATCGCAAATGTCTCCGTGGACGAAGTCGAAATCGCCCGCCCGGCGGACAGCCTCGAGGTTGGCCCGTTTCAGCGCAGGGTCGTAATAATCGTTCAGGTCGTCGAGAATCGCCAGTTCCACGCCGCGGCGCAGCAACGCTTCAGCCAGGTGCGAGCCGATGAAGCCGGCCCCGCCTGTAAGCAGGACGCGGCTGCCGGCCGGCCAGGGATTCACGCCCATCAGAGCCCCTCCTTTTGCGCGCGCGGCTGCCGGGTTGCGCCGCGGAGAACATCGAGCGCCTCGGCCGCCACACGGTCCCAGGAGCGTGAACCGCCGAGCCCGGCGATTCTGCCCCGGTCGAAGCGGGTGCGCAGCGCGCGGTCCAGCGCAGCCAGCAACGCCTCGTCGTCGCCGGGGGGGACGACGAGGCCAAATTCGCCGGAAGGAATCAGGTCAGGCACGGCGCCGACACGGGTGGCGACGACGGGCGCTCCGCAGGCCAGCGCTTCCTGCACCACGTTGGGCCACCCTTCCCGCAGCGAGGCCAGGCAGCAGACATCGCAGGCTGACATGTATTCCGCCAGGATCTGGGGCGGCACGGCCCCGGGCATGTGCACGTGCCCCTCCAGGCGGTGCGCGGCAATGATGCGCTGCAGTTCGGGGCGCGCGTCCTTGCCCCGGCCGGGATCGCCGAGAATCCACAGATCCGCCTGCAGGCCGGCGGCGTGCAGGCGAGGCAGCAGGGCGGCGATCCGGTGATGGCCCTTTTCCTCCACCAGCCAGCCGGCCGAGACAATGTGCAGCCGCGCCGGATCCATGGCCAACCGGCGCCGGCAGTCCTCCTGCGCGCGCGGGTGAAAGACCGCAGTATCGACGCCGTTGCCGATCACAACGGCGCGCTCAGGATCGGCGCCCAGGGAAACGGCCAGCTCGCGCAATTGCCCGGAGACGGCGATCACAGCCGCCGCGTGCCGGAATGCATCCGCCATCTGGCTGCAGCGGCGGGGACTCCGGGCATGGACCAGCTCGGCGCCGCGCAGCGTGACGGTGAACGGCACCCCAAGCCGCCGGGCCAGACGCAGGGCTGCTGCGCCCTCCGGGTATCCGAAATGCGCGTCGATCACATCAAACTTGAAACGCTGCCGGAGGCGGCTGAGAAACGGCATCAGTTGGGCCGCCATCCAGGCGGCGTGCCAGGCGCCAAGCCCCGGGGGATACAGCCAGCGGCGATAGTGTACGGCCAAATTCCCCCACGCCGGTGTGCGGCTCTTCTCGAGCTTCGGAATCCGCGGGCGCGGCCCGGAAGTCTCCAGCCACGGCACCGGCACCACCGCCTCGACAGGCGCGATGCGGGCCAGGCGTTCGAGCCTCCTCGCCACAAACAGCCCGAACCGCGGCTCGTCGGGCCGCGGAAATACGCTGGATAGGCTGAGAACCTGCGGTGGCGCACCCATCTTCAATCCCGCCTGCCGGGGCTGGACATCGTCTCTCATCGTACAATCCCCCGCTCCTGAAAGCTTCAGGTATGCTGGAGTTTCAGCATTCTTACTCCCAGGAAGAAGGATCGTCCCATGAGCCAGGAACTCTCCCGACGCAGCTTTGCCAGGAAGGCCGCCGTGTTGGCCGCGCCGGCTGTTTTGCCCGCATTGGGCGCCAATGAAGTGATCCGCATGGGCGTCATCGGCACGGGCGGACGCGGCCGTTATTTGATCGAGCGCAGCTTCGAGGGCAGCAGCGGCCGCTTCACGGTGGACGCCGTGTGCGACACCTACGCGGGCAATCTGGCCAAGGGAAAGGACGTGGTGGCCACGCGCAGCGGCAAGACGCCGCGCAGTTTTGTCGACTACCGCGAGCTGCTGGCCGACAAGGAGATCGACGCTGTCATCATCGCCACGCCGGAGCATCTCCACCACCGCATGCTGCTCGACGCGCTGGCCGCGGGCAAGCACGTCTATGTGGAGAAGCCGCTGGCCCACACCATCGAAGAGTGCCAGGACATCATGAAGGCCGTGGCCAGGAGCAAGAGCGTGGTCCAGGTGGGCACGCAGAACCGCTCCAACAGCCTGTACCAGATGGCGAAGACGATGATCTCGCAGGGCCTCATCGGCGATTGCCACTATGTGCGCGCCTTCTGGTACCGCAATGCGCTGCCCAACGGCGCAGCCGCCTGGCGTTATTCGGTTCCGGAGGACGCCACGCCGGAGAACACCGACTGGAAGCGGTTCCTCGGGCCCGCGCCGGCGCGCGAGTTCAACAAGCCGCGCTACTTCCAGTGGCGCCTGTATTGGGATTATTCGAGCGGCATCGCCACCGACCTGATGGTTCACCAGACCGACATCACCGCGTTCGTCATGGGCAAGGCGATCCCTGACAGCGTGGTGGCCACGGGCGGCATCTACCGCTGGACCGAGAACGACGACCGCGACGTGCCCGACACCTGGAGCGTGTTGATGGACTACACGCGGGACCGCTTCCACATCAACTACTCCTGCTACCTCGGCAACGCGCGCTTCGGCTACGGCGAACAGTTCCTCGGCAACGAGGGCATGATCGAGGTGATCAGCCGCCAGACGCTGAATTTCTATCCGGAAGCCTATCCGGGCGTGCCGGACAAGGTGAAGGCGCGCAAGGAGCTCTCGATCACGATCCCGAACAACGACCACCTCGCCGTGGAGGCGCACATCCGCAACTGGTTCAACTCGATCCGCGGCATCGAGAAGCCGGTGGCGCCGCCGCAGGCCGGCTATGAGGCGGCCATCCCCGGCTTCATGAGCGTGCTCAGCTACCGCGAGGGCAAGAAGGTTCTCTGGGACCACAAGGCGGACAAATACCGCTTCGCCTGAAGCAGTTTCCCGCAGGGCGAGGGCGCGGCGCAGGCCGCGCCCTTTTCTTTTGCGCACGCCCGCTACACTGGAATCAGACACTGTCGATGGGAGTCCTGCTGTCGCGCCCGGATCTGCTCGCACTGCGGCAGCGTTGGCGCGAGCAAGGGCTGACGGTGGTCTTCACCAACGGCTGCTATGACATCCTGCACCCGGGCCACATCCGGACGCTCGAGCGAGCGCGCGCGCTGGGGGACCGGCTCGTGCTGGGCCTCAACAGCGACTCGAGCGTGCGGCGCATGAAAGGGGCCGCACGGCCCGTCGTTCCTGAGCAGGACCGCGCCAGGCTGGCCTGCGCGCTGGAGGCGGTGGACGCGGTGACGCTGTTCGAGGAAGACACGCCGCGCGAGCTGATCGCCGCGCTGCTGCCGGACGTGCTGGTCAAGGGCAGCGACTGGAGCCATTTCGTCGCCGGCCGCGAGGAAGTGGAGGCCGCCGGAGGCCGCGTGGTGCTGCTGCCGCTGGAGCCCGGCTACTCGACCACCGCCACGGTGGAGCAGGCCCTTGCGCGGCGGAGCTCGCCATGACGCATTCGGCCGTGCGCGATCTGTTCGAGTCGCTGGCGCGCTCGCAGCCTTTCCGCGACCTGCTGCGGTTCCTCGCCACGCGCGAATCCGGGCGCGTCTATCTGAGCGGCCTCACGGCGCCGGCCAAGGCTCTCTACACCGCGCTGCTGTGGCATGCGTTCCAGCAGCCGGTGCTCGTGATCACCGAATCCTCGCGCGACGCGGAAGCCTGGCTGGAGGCGCTCGACACGTTCCACGCCATTCTGGACGAGGGCGGCGGCGCGCCGCGGCCGCTGCTGGTGCCGGCCCACGACGTGCTGCCGGGCCAGGGGCTCTCCCCGCACAGCGAAATCAAGCAGCAGCGCGCCGCCGCTTTCTGCCGGCTTGCCAGAGGACGCGCCTCGATTGTGCTCGCGCCGGCCGGCAGCGCCCTGATGCGGCTGCGGCAGCCGGAAGCGTACCGCCAAATGGCGCTCACCCTGCGCCAGGGGGAGGAAGTGCCGATGGAGGACCTCGCCGCGCACCTGGTCTCGATCGGCTATCAAAGACGGGAGCCGGTGGAGATGGAGGGCGAGTTTTCCATTCGCGGCGGCATCGTCGACGTGTTCCCCGCCGAAGCGCAGCGCCCCGTGCGGATCGAGTTTTTCGGGGACACGATCGAGAGCCTGCGCCGCTTTGACCCGGAGACGCAGCGTTCCGTGCAGGCGGTCTCCGAGGCGGTTCTCATGCCGCTGGAAGAAACCCCGCGGCGGGCCGGCTCCGCCGGTTGGGCAACGGAGGACGGAGAGCCGCCGTCCGGCTGGGAGTTCGCCGCGCTGGCGGAAGAGCGGCCCTCCGCGTCGCTCGAGGATTTTCTCAAGGACCCCATCGTGGTGTACGACGAGCCGGAGTCGTTGCGCGCGGCCGGGGAGCGGCTCTGGAAAAAGCTCGAGTCCCTGGCGCCGCAGTCGCCTGCCGCGCCGGAGCAGCTCTTTTTCCATTGGGGCGAGCTGGCGGCGCACCGCCCGCAGCGGCGGGAGATCGAACTGCGCGAATTGATGCTGGAACAGGAACTCGCGCCGGAAGCCGTGAGCATCGAGATCCGCTCGCAACCGGGCACGGCTTTCCGCAACAACCTGCGCGCCGCGATCGACGAAGCGCGGGAGCTCGCCGCGCAGGGCTGGCAGGTGGCGTTCTTCGCGCCCACGCCCGGCGATCTCGAGCGCCTGGCGGACGTCTTCAGCGAGTATTCCCTGCCCTTCCGGCTGGGCCAGGAAGACTCGAGCGGCCTCGCCCCGCACCTGGCGGGGCGCGCTTTCATGGCCGTGGAAAGCGCGGCCGTGCATCTCTTGCGCGGGCGCCTGGCCCGCGGCGTTCGATTGCCGGAAGAGCGGCTGGCGCTGATCGGAAGCCGGGACCTGTTCGAGGCGGTCTATGATCTGGAGCCGCCGAGGGCCCGCTCGCACGCGGCGCTCTTCACTCCGGAGACGCTGGACCTGAAGCCGGGCGATTATGTCGTCCACGCACAGCACGGCATCGGGCGCTTCACGGAACTCAGGCAGATCACCACCTCGGGAGTGACCGAGGATTTCATGCTGGTCGAGTACGCGGGCGGCGACCGTCTCTACGTGCCGCTGACGCGGCTCGACCTGATTCAGAAGTATCGCGGCTCGGGAGAAGCCGCGCCGGCGCTGGACAAGCTGGGCGGCGTCACCTGGGCGCGCACGAAATCGCGCGTCAAGGCGAAGATGCGCGACATGGCCGGCGAGTTGCTCAAGCTCTACGCCGCGCGCAAGATGGCTGCCGGATTCGCATTCTCGCCGGACTCGGCGTGGCAGCGGGAGTTTGAAGACGCCTTCGAGTTCGCGCCCACGCGCGACCAGTTGCAGGCCGCCTTGGAGATCAAGCGCGACATGGAGTCCCCAGGCCCGATGGACCGGCTGCTGTGCGGCGACGTCGGGTTCGGAAAAACGGAAGTGGCGATGCGGGCCGCTTTCAAAGCCCTCGGCGACGGCAAGCAGGTGGCCCTGCTGGCCCCCACCACGGTGCTGGCGTTGCAGCACTTTGAAACATTCAAAAAGAGATTCGCCCCGTTTCCCGTGCGCGTGGAAATGCTCAGCCGCTTCCGCACGGCGCGTGAAATCAAGGCCGTGCTGGCTGATCTGGCCGCGGGCAAGGTGGACATTGTCATCGGCACGCACCGGCTGTTGTCGAAAGACGTGGTCTTCGCCGATCTCGGGCTGCTGATTATCGACGAAGAGCAGCGCTTCGGCGTGCGGCACAAGGAACGGCTCAAGCAATTGCGGCAGAGCGTGGACGTGCTCACCATGTCCGCCACGCCGATCCCGCGCACGCTGCACATGGCCTTGCTCGGGCTGCGCGACATGAGCGTGATCGAGACGCCCCCGAAAGACCGCCTGGCGGTGCAGACCGTGGTGGCGCGCTTCCATCCGGACCTGATCCGCGCCGCCGTCGAGCAGGAGCTGGGCCGCGGCGGACAGGTGTATTTCATTCACAACCGCGTGGATTCGATCTGGTCGCGCGCCGCGATGCTGCAGGAACTCGTCCCGCAGGCCCGCATCGCCGTGGGGCACGGGCAGATGGGGGAGGCGGAACTGGAGCGCGTGCTGCTGAGCTTCATGCGGCGCGAGTCCGACGTCTTTGTCTGCACCACCATCGTGGAGAACGGGCTCGACATTCCGCTGGCGAACACGATGATCATCGAGAACGCCCAGAACTACGGGCTGAGCGAGCTGTACCAGTTGCGCGGGCGCGTGGGGCGCTCCAACCGCCGGGCCTACGCCTATCTGCTGGTGCCCGATGACGGCGAGCTGACCGAGGTGGCGCGCAAAAGGCTGGCGGCGCTGAAGGAGTTCAGCGACCTCGGCTCGGGGTTCAAGATCGCCGCGCTCGATCTGGAATTGCGCGGCGCGGGCAACCTGCTCGGCGGCGAGCAGCACGGTCACATCGCCAGCGTGGGTTACGAGACCTACGTCAAGCTGCTGGAGGAGACGGCGCGCGAGCTGCGCGGCGAGACCGTCCTGCCGGAGCTGCACTCCTCTCTCAACCTCAGCCTCGACATCCGCATCCCGCAGGATTACATCGCGGACGAGCAGCAGCGGCTGCGCGCCTACAAGCGCATCGCCGACGCCGGCGAGCCGGAAAAAGCCGCAGCCCTGCTGGAAGAGCTCGCCGACCGTTACGGCCCGCCGCCGGAATCCGTGCGGCTGCTGGTGGAGTTCTCGCAACTGAAATCGCTGGCGGCGCGGTGCGGCATTCAATCGATCGACCGGCGCGGGGGCGCGGCGCTGATCCACTTCCACCCCGGCGCCCCCATCGAGCCGCGCCGCCTGATGGCGCTGGTCTCTGCCAACCCGCAGGCGCAATTCACGCCCGCCGGCGTGCTGCGCATTCCGCTGCCGCCGGGCGAAGCGGCTTCGCTGCTCGGGTTCCTGCGGCAGTTGCTGGAGAGCCTGCGCGGCTGAGTTCGGGTGGATCGCGCGGCCCGCCGTTTTGGATAATGAAACTATGACCGCTTTCCGGCTGGGCCTGTGCTCTGCTGTCGCCGCCTGCTCCCTGTGCCTCGGGCAACAGGCGGTTGTCGAGCAGATCGTCGCCAAGGTCAACGGCGACATCATTACGCGCACCGATCTGGCGCGCGCGCGGCAGGAACTGGAGGCGAGCCTGAGGCAACGGAAGCTGCCGCCGGCGCAGATTGCGGAGATCCTGGCGCAGGCGGAAAAGGATTTGCTGCGGGACAAGATCGACAACCTGCTGCTCATCCAGCGCGGCAAGGAACTCAACGTCAACGTCGACAGCGAAGTCACCAAGTATCTGGCCCAGATCCAGTCGGAGAACAAGATCGCCGACCCGGAGAAGTTCCAGGCATGGGTCCTCGAGAACACGGGCATGAGCTATGAGGACTTCCGCTCCGAGTTGCGCAACAACTTCCTCAGCCAAAGGGTGGTCGGGCAGGAGGTTTACAGCAAGGTCAGCATCCCGCGGCGCCAGATTGAAGAGTATTACGAGAAGAACAAGGAAAGCTTCGTCCGCAAGGAGCGCGTGATCCTGCGCGAGATCCTCGTCAGCACCCAGGGCATGGACGCGGCGGGCGCCGCCGCGGCGGAGAAAAAGGCCCGCGACATCGTGGCGCGCGCCCGCAAGGGAGAACGGTTCACGGAACTGGTGCGCGAATACTCGGAAGCCGTCTCCGCGCGGCAGGGAGGCCTGCTCGATCCGTTCGAGAAAGGCATCCTCAGCCCCGAGCTCGAAGCCCTGGTTTGGGACAAGGAAAAGGGCCACGTCACCGACCCGATCCGCGTGCCCGCCGGCTGGCTCATCCTGCGCGTGGACGACCACCAGAAGGAAGGCCTGGCGGAGTTGTCCGAAGTCGAGAGCGAGATCCGCGAAAAGCTCGCCTCCGAGGTCATGATGCCCAAGGTGCGCGAGTATCTCAGCGAGCTGCGCCGCAACTCGTTCATTGAAATCCGCGAGCCCTGGGTGGACTCCGGCGCCGTGCCGGGCCAAAAGACGGCCTGGAACGACCCGGCGCTGCTGCGCGCGGAAACTGTGACGAAGGAAGAAGTGGCGGCGCAGGCGCGGCTGAAGCGCCTGCTGTATTTCCTGCCCATTCCCGGAACCTCCATCACCGACACAAGCAAGTCTTCCAGCAAGTAAAATCTCCCCATGAAATCCCCCATGTGCAGCGAGCTCGCGCCTGGGCAAAGCGTCCAGGGCGTGTTCCTCGTGCAGTCGAAAGACGTGCGCCAGAAAAAGACCGGCGAGCCTTACCTTTCGCTGGTGCTGATGGACCGTTCCGGCGAGGTCGAAGCCAAAATGTGGGACAACGTCGGCGACGTGGTCGAGACGTTCGACCGCGACGACTTCGTGCGCGTGCGGGGGCAGACGCAGCTTTACCAGGGCAAGACGCAGCTCACCGTCCATGCGCTGCAGCGCATCTCCGACGACGAGGTCGACATCGCCGATTTTCTGCCCGTCTCCCGGCGCGACCCGGACCAGATGTGGCGCGAGCTGGAGGAAGTGATTGCCTCCATCGCCAATCCGCACTTGCAGGCGCTGCTGCGCTCCATCTTCGCGGACAGCCGGATTGCGGACGCCTACCGCCGCGCGCCGGCGGCCAAGGGGATTCACCACGCATGGATCGGCGGGCTGCTGGAACATGTGTTGAGCATGTGCGCGCTGGCGCGGTTTCTTGCTTCGCATTACCCGGGCATCGACCTGGATCTGCTGCTGGCCGGCGTGCTGTTGCACGACATCGGAAAAATCCGCGAGCTCGATTATTCGCGCAGCTTCTCCTACACGGCGGAGGGCGGCCTGGTGGGCCATATCCAGATCGGGTTGCGCATCGTGGCCGAGCACCTGCCGGAGGGGTTCCCGCAAGAGCTGCGGAATCTTCTGGAACATCTCATCCTCAGCCACCACGGACAGCTCGAGTTCGGCAGCCCCAAGCTGCCGTGCTTCCCGGAGGCGATGCTGCTGCATCTGATCGATCTCACGGACTCGAAAATGGCGGCCATGGAGGCTGCGCTCGAACGGGAGAAAGATTCCGCGTCTGTCTGGACAAGCTACAATGCGGCATTGGAGCGCAGCATCCTGAACCGTGCGAAATACCTGCAACAACCCGCCGCGTCCCCGCGGCCTGCCGCGCCCGCCCGAAACAACCAGCCGAAGTCGACGCCGTTCGCCCAGGCGCTGCTGTCCGCTCTGGATGACAGGAAAGGGAAGTGACGATGCCTCGCACGGCCCGTTCCATTCCGCCGCCTCTTGAACTGCGCTGCCTCACCGCGCTCTGGCGGCTTGGGGAAGCCAACGTGCAGGCCGTGCGCGACTGGCTGGCCCCGCAGCGCTCGCTGGCCTACACCACGGTGATGACGATGCTCGAGCGGCTCACGCGGAAAGGCATCCTGACGCGCCGCAAATCGGGCCGGTCGTTCCTGTACAAGCCGTGTGTATCGGAGGACGAGATCCGGTCGCTGGCCATCCGCGAGCTGACCGACGCCCTGTTCGACGGCCGGAAGGAAGCTTTGCTGGAGTTTCTTGGCGCGCCGCAGCCGGCTGCCGGCCGGACGCCCGCCCTGCCTCAACCCGAGGAAGAAGCGCAGCCGCTGGACGCGGCCTTGCTTTGACCGCGCCGGGATCCGCCGCGGCGTGGCTCTTCGGCCGCGCATTTCCGGGTTATGCTCAATAAGAAAGCGCCGCGCGCCTTTGCGCGGGGCCGCACGGGAGGATGAAAGAGAGATGATGACACGGAGCAAAGGGTGGGCGGTTCTGCTGTCCGTATTGCTGCTGTTCGCGGCATCCTGCGGCCGCGATCCGGAAAAGGCCAAACGGCGGTATCTGGAAAACGGCAACCGCTACGCCCAGCAGGGCAAGTTCAAAGAAGCCATCCTCATGTACCGCAACGCCATCAAGCGGGATCCCCGCTTTGGCGAAGCCTACCTCCGGCTGGGCGACGCCGAACTGCGCCGCGGCATGCCTGCCCAGGCGGTGGCGGCTTTCCGGCGCGCCGTCGAGCTCTACCCTGACCAGGAAGAACCCGCCGGCAAATTGGCTGACATCTACCTGGCCGCCTACGTCCTTTCACCCAAGAAAGATCCGCTCCTGTTGCGCGAGGTGGAAGAACTTGCTTCGTCGCTCGCTGCCAAGAACCCCAACTCCTTCCAGTCTCTCCGGCTGCGCGCTTTTCTGAACCTGGCCGACACGAGCGACAAGACGCAGGAGCACCTGTTCCGCGCCATCGAATTCTTCAAGAAGGCTGACGCGGTGAAACCGAAACAGCCGGAGTTGCGGCTGGCCATGGTGCAAACCATGGTCCAGGCAGGCCAGTTGGAAGAAGCCGAGAAATACGCCAGGGAAATCATCCAGGATTCGCCCTCCACCACCCAGGCCTTCTGGCTCCTCAGCCGCCTTTACCTGCAGCAGAACCGCCTGAAAGACGCCGATGCAGTGGTCGACAAGCTCATCGAGTCCAACCCGAAGACCCCGGTCTTCAAAGCGGACCGCGCCGAGTATCTGTTCGCCACCCAGCGCAAGGCAGAAGCCTTGCGCGTGCTGGCGGAACTCGCCTCGTCGCCCGGGAGCGACGCCGCCGTGCTCAAACGGGTGGGCGACACCTATCTGCGGTTCCGCGAAGCGCAAAAAGCATATGACACGTACGCTGCCGGCATCACGAAATTTCCGGCGCAAAAAACGGAATTTCGGCTGAAAATGGTCCCTGCCCTTTTGACTCTCGGGAAACGGGACGAGGCCATCCGGCTGGCCGAAACCGCCGTGAAGGAGGATCCCGCCAACAATGGCGCGATCTCCATGCGAGCCTCTTTGTACCTGAATTTCGGCTCAAAAGAACAGTTCGACCAGGCGATCAAGGACTTGCAGCAGCTCATCTCCCGCGAGCCGAACAACGCCGTCATCCGGTACAACCTGGGGCGGGCGTATTACGCAAGAGGCGAACTCGACGCGGCGCGGACGCAATACGCGGAGGCGGTGAAAACTTCCCGCTACCTCACCGCCGCCCATCTCGGGCTCGGGCAGATTGCTCTGGCGAAAGGCGAAGCCGGCAAGGCGGTGTCCGCCGCCGATGAAGTGCTGGCTTACGACCCCTCCAACATGGCCGCCCGCATTCTGCGCATCAACGGGCTTCTGGCGGGAGGCAATACGAACCAGGCCCGCATCGACATCAACAACTATCTGAAAGACACGCCGGACAGCCCCGACCTCCGTTATCAACTGGCCATCGTGAATTTCGCCGAGCGGCGCTACCCGGAAGCCGAGCAGCAGTTCCGCAGCCTGCAGCAGAGGTTCCCCAACGACCTGCGGCTGTTGTTCGCCATCGCCGAAGTGATGCTGCGGACCAACCGCCAGGCTGACGCCATGCGCCTGGTCCAGGAAGCCTACAGGAAAAACCCGGACCAACCCGGATTGAAGCTGGCCCTTGCCAACACGGCCATGCGCGTCAACCAGCTCGACACGGCGGAACAACAGTTCCGCGCCCTGCTGGCTCTGGATCCGAAGAATGTCGACATCGTCATGCGGCTGGGCGAGACGCTCCGGCGGAAAGGGCAGATTCAGGCCGCCCTCGAGCTGCTCAAGCAGGCCTATGCAAGCAATTCCGCTTACCCCAACCTGGCCATGCAACTGGCGCTGACCCATGAAGCGCTCGGCGACTGGCGCTCCGCCGTTCCCCTGTACGAGGCCATTCTCAAGCAGGACCCGAACCACCTGATCGCGCTCAACAATCTTGCCTACCGCTACGCCGACATGGGCAAGGATCTCGATACGGCGCTGACATACGCCCAGAGGGCCCAGCAGCGCGCTCCCGGCAATGATGACGTCGCCGACACTCTCGCCTGGGTGTACATCCGCAAGAACCTCAACGACACGGCCATCTCCGTGCTGAAGCCCCTGATCGCCAAGCAGCCGCGCAACCCGCTCTTCCACTACCACCTGGGGCTGGCGTTGCTGCAGAAAGGCGACCGCACGGCAGCACGGCTCAGCCTGCAAACGGCGCTCTCTCTGAATCCTTCCAGGGAGGACGAGCAGCGGATCCGGGAAGCCCTGTCCAAGGCGGGCTGAACCGATGCTGCGCCATCCGGCGGCACCTTGGGTGGCGCCCTTCCTGTACTTCATCCTCTGCCTCGCCTTGCTGCCCAAGCTGGGCCTGCCCCCGCGCGCCGAACTGGCCTTCTGGCTTTTTTCCGGGCTCGCCTCCGTCTGGTTTTTCAGCAGGCGGATCCTGAAATTCGAGGCGGCTCATCCCTGGCTGTCGCTTTTGGTTGGCGCCGTGGTGTTCGGGATCTGGGTCGCGCCGGACACGCTTTGGCCGGGCTGGCGCAGCCATTGGCTGTTCGTCAACCCGCTCTTCGGCGAAGCGGGCGCAAGTCTGGCGCCCGGCGCCATGCAGGATCCATTAAGCCTCGCTTTGCGCTCCACCCGCGCCATTGTGCTGGTTCCCATCGTGGAGGAGCTGTTCTGGCGCGGATGGATGATGCGCTGGATCGAGAATCCGGATTTCGAGAAGGTGCCGCTGGGTTCCTGGCACGCCCGCGCGTTCTGGATCACCGCCGCGCTGTTCGCTCTCGAGCACGGCTCGTATTGGGAGGTGGGCCTGGCGGCGGGCCTCGCTTTCAACGCCTGGCTGGTGCGCACGCGCAATCTCGGAGACCTGATTCTCGCGCACGCGGCAACCAACGCCTGCCTGTGCGCCTGGGTGCTCTTCACGGGCCGTTTCGAGTATTGGATGTAGCGGTTCATTTCAATGCGCCGTCTATGATTTACTGAAATATTGTGTCGGCCATGGCTTCGCGCTACCCGCTCTTCGACCGCTCGCGCCTGCGGATCCTTCCCCTGGCCGAGCGCCGCCATGATCTGGACATCAGCCGGTGGATGCAGCTCGATGACCCGGCGCCGCCCTTTGAACACCCCGATTTGGCGGCGGTGGCGCGGCGCTGGGCTGATGCGCGCCGGCGCGGCTCGGCGCGCATCCTGATGATGGGCGCGCACCTGCTGCGGGCCGGCACGAACCGCCACATCATCGACCTGCTCGAGCGCGGCGCGCTGTCCGTCGTCGCCATGAACGGCGCCGGCATGATCCATGATTACGAGCTGGCGCGCATCGGCGCCACCACGGAAAGCGTGGCGCGCTACATCCGCGAAGGACAGTTCGGGCTGTGGCGGGAAACAGGCGAGCTGAACGACTGGATCCGCGATGCCGCCGCGTGCGGGGAAGGCCTGGGCGAGCACGCCGGCAGGCGCATTCACGAGTCCGGTTTTCCATACCGCGAATGGAGCGTGCTTGCCGCCGCCTGGCGCTGCGGCGTTCCGGTCACCATTCACGCCGGCATCGGATACGACATCCTGCACGAGCACCCGAATTGCGACGGCGCGGCGCTCGGCGAGGCGAGCTACCGGGACTTTCTGATCTTCGCCCGCGTCGTGGCAGGGCTGGAAGGCGGCATCCTGTTGTCGTTCGGCTCGGCCATCATGGGGCCGGAAGTATATCTCAAGGCGCTGGCCATGGCTCGCAACGTGGCTCATCAGGAGGGACGCGCCATCCGGCATTTCACCACCGCGGTGTTCGATCTGGTCCCCATCCATGGAGATTTCCGCCGGGAGCTGCCGAAGACCGATCCCGGCTACTACTTCCGCCCGCACAAGACCATGCTGGTGCGCACCGTGGCCGACGGCGGCGAGAGTTACTATTTCTGCGGCGAACACCGCGCCACGTTTCCCGCGCTGCGCGCGGCGCTGTTGCGGGCGCTGGAGGAGAGCGAATGACGCCCGGCGAGATTCTTGCCGCCATCCCGCGGCTGCGCGCGCTGGTGGCCGGCGACATTTGTCTGGACCGCTGGTGCCGCTATGATCCGCGGCTCACCGAGCCGTCGCGCGAGACAGGGCTGGACCGCATCGCGGTCGTCAGCACGGAATGCACGCCCGGCGCGGGAGGCACCGTGGCGTCCAACCTGGCTGCGCTGGGCTGCGGGCGCGTGGCGGTGCTCGGCGCCATCGGAGACGACGGCCACGGCTATGAGCTGCGCGCCGCTCTGGCGCGCCGCGGCATCGAGGACTCGCTGCTGGTGACGGCGCCGGGACAGACGTTCACCTACACGAAGCTCATCAACGCCTATACGGAAGTGGAAGACCTGGGCCGCGTCGACTTCATCACCTTCCCTCCCCCGCGCGAAGTGGAAGACGAGATCCTGCGCAGGCTGGAGAAAGCGGCGGCGGAATTCGACCTCATTCTCGTTTCCGACCAGATGGAGACCGCGTCGGGCGCGGTCGTCACGCCCCGCATGCGGGAAAAACTCGAGCTGCTGGCATTGCGGCATCCGGGATTGCTGATCTGGGTGGACTCGCGCATGCACATCGAACAATTCCGCAACGTTATGTTGAAGCCCAACGAGCGCGAGGCGCGGGAGGCGTGCGAACGGCTCGGTCTTCCCGGGCCGGATTATGAACACCTGCGCCGCGCCACAGCCGCGCCGCTCGTGATGGTCACGCATGGCGGGGACGGCGTCACGCTGGTGGACGAGCGCGGGGCGGAACGCATCCCGACCGAACGGGTGGAGCACCCGGTGGACATCTGCGGCGCGGGGGACAGTTTCTCGGCCGGAGCGGCGCTGGCGTTGCGCGCGGGCGCGGCGCCGGCGGAGGCCGCGCGGTTCGGCCACCTGGTCGCCAGCGTGACGGTCATGAAGCCCGGCACCGGCACGGCATCGCCGGAGGAAGTGCTGGCGGCGGCCGGCAGGAGCGGGCAGGCATGAGCATCTTCGCCATCGACATCGGCGGCACCAAGTTCAGCGCGGCGCTGTTCCAGGATGGCCGCATGAGGCGGCGCGAGACGCGGCGCACGGACCGCGAAGGCGGCCGCGAGTGGATGCTGGAGCAGTTGCGGGGGATCGGCCTCGCCTGGCGCGCGGAAGAGAGGTTCACCGCCATCGGCGTCGGCTTCGGCGGCCCCGTGGATTTCGCCACGCAGCAGGTGGTGCTTTCGACCCACGTGGGCGGCTGGCAGGGCTTCGACCTGGCGGCATGGTTGCAGGACGAATTCGGCGCGCCGGTGCTGATGGACAACGACGCCAACGTTGGCGCGCTCGGCGAAGGAACGCACGGCGCCGGGCGCGGCTTCCGTCCGCTGTTCTACATGACTCTTTCGACGGGCATCGGCGGCGGCATCCTGCTCGACTCCGGCATCTACCGCGGCGCGGATTCCTACGCAGGCGAAATCGGGCACCTGAACATCCGCCACGACGGCCCCGCGTGCCTGTGCGGATCCAACGGCTGCTTCGAGCGCATGTGCTGCGGCCTCTGGCTGGAGCGCGACTACGGGCGCACGGCGCAGGAACTCATGCAGGACGCGGCGTTCGTGGAAGACTACGTCGTCGATCTGGCGCGCGGCCTGAAGGCCGCGGTGATGCTGCTGAACCCGGCGCGCATCGTCATCGGGGGCGGCATCAGCAAGGCGGGCGATGCGCTGTTCGAGCCGCTCCGGGCGGAGCTGCGGCGCCAGGTCACTTCCTGGTCGCGCGCGCGGCTCGATGTCGTTCCCGCCGCGCTGGGCGATGACAGCGTGTTGTGGGGCGCATTCGAACTGGGCCTCGAGGCTCGGAGAGAATAGGAGAAGCATGCAAACCGAGTCCTTCATCGCCGGGTATCAGCGCAGTCTTGCAGAGACGCTGGGGCGGATTCCGCTCGACCGCGTGGCGCAAGCCGTCGAGTGGCTGCGCGAGGCGCGCGATTCGCACAAAACGGTGTTCCTTTGCGGCAACGGCGGCAGCGCCGCCACCGCCTCGCACTTTGTTTGCGACGTGCTCAAGGGCTGCTCCTACGGGCGGCCGGAGAGGTTCCGCATCCTGGCGTTGAACGACAACCTGCCCACGCTGACGGCCTACTCGAACGACGTGAGCTACGAGCAGGTGTTCGTCGAACCGTTGAAGAACTTCGCCCGGCCGGGCGATGTGCTCATCGCGCTCAGCGGCTCCGGCAACTCGCCCAATGTGTTGCGCGCCGTCGAGTGGGCCAACGCGAACGGCCTGCGCACCATCGGGCTGACCGGGCGCGACGGCGGCAGGCTGGGGCCGCTTGTGCAGATCGAGATCCGCGTGCCCGACGCGCACATGGGCCGCATCGAAGACGGGCACATGATCGTGTGCCACATGATCGCCTACTACTTCATGGAGACGGAAGGCGCTGCAGGGGGCTGCTGAAACGCAGCGCGCGCTTTGATAGGATCGTGCGCGGCTTATGCCGGGCACAAGAACCGGATTCCGTTCCGCCGCACTGGCGCTGCTGGTGTGCGTTGCCGCGGCCGCGCAAAATGCACGATCGCCCTGGCCCGAGGGCAGGCGCGCCGCGGTCAGCCTGACCTTCGACGACGCCCGCCCCAGCCAGATCGACACAGGGCTGCCGCTGCTTGAAAAGCTCGGCGTCCGCGCCACGTTCTTCGTCTCGCCGAAAAACCTGGAACAACGCCTGGAAGGCTGGAAGCGCGCCGCCGCGCAAGGCCACGAGATCGGCAACCATTCCATGACGCACCCCTGCACGGGCAATTACGCGTTCTCGCGTTCGAATGCGCTGGAGGACTACGATCTCGAGCGCATCGCCAAGGACATCGACGCGGCGCAGGAGACGATCCGCAAGCTGTTGGGCTCGACACCGGTCAGCTTCGCCTATCCTTGCGGCCTCAAGTTTGTGGGCCGCGGCCGCAACGTGCGCAGCTACGTTCCGGTGGTAGCGGAGCGGTTTCTGCTCGGCCGCGGCTACATGGACGAAGCGGCCAACGACGCGGCTGTTTTCGACCCGGCTCAGGCGATGGGCACGCCGTTCGACGACATGGGTCCGGAGGAAGCGCTCAAAATCGTCCGGCAGGCCGCGCGGGAAGGCCGGTGGGTCATCTTCGTGGGCCATGATATCGGGCCGCGCCGCTTCCAGTCTGTCGACTCGGCCGCTATTGAGGCAGTGGCGGCCTGGGCGAAAGACGCTTCCAACGGGATCTGGCTCGACACAGCCGGCGCGGTGGCGCGGCATTTGAGCCGGAGCCGTCCCTGACCGGCTGTTTACTTCCTGGGCCCCCGGATCCGCAAGCCGCCCTGCTCGAGAATGAGCGCCGTCACCTCGCCCGCGGCGTTCACCTCAAACTCGAGAGTGGCGTCGATCACCTTGGGGAAGAAGCGCCGTTCGCTCTCGGCGAACACAGGCACCTTGGGCTGGCCCGTCGCCTGCGTCATCAATTGGCCGCCTTCCACCGTCACGGTCATGATGAAGCCGGGACGCAACTCGTACTGCCCCGCATAGCGCTGGAGGATTTCGGGCGAAACAGGGATCTCCTGGCGGGCTTGCGGCGCCGGCGCTTCTTCTCCCAGGGCGAGCGCGGCGAGGTCCTCGGCCAGCTTTGACGCCTGGGAAGGCATCGTATTGGCAAGGGCGACCACCAGAAGCTCCTTCGCGGGCACGCGGATGATCATGGTCGAAAAGCCGTTGATGCCGCCGCCGTGGGACTGCCACACCAGGCCATTCCGTTCCTTGACGACCCACCCGTATGCGTAATCGTTCTTGTCAGGCGTGAAATAGCGCCTGTAATTTTCCGCGCTCAGGAGCTTGCGCTCGCGCAAGGCGGCGTCCCACTTCAGCAGGTCCAGGCACGTGGAGGAGAGCGCTCCGGCGGCGTGAGGCAGACTCATGTCCAGAAACTGCGCGTTCCGCAGCTCCTCGCCGCGCCGCTCGTATCCGGCCGCCCGGCGTGGAAGGATCGCGGTGTCGGAGTCATAGCCCGTGTCGTTCATGCCGAGCGGCTCGAAGATCCTGGCGCGGACGAACTCGGCGTAGCTCATGCCGCTCAGCTTCTCGATAAGCAATCCCAGGAGCACATATCCCGAATTGCTGTATTTCATCTGCGTGCCGGGCCGGAACTCGAGCGGCCGCTCCGCGATTTCCCTGAGAATTTCAACGGGACTTTTCGTCCGCCGCATGTCGCGGGCGTAGCCGGGCAGGGCCGTGTAGTTGTAAAGCCCGGACGTGTGGGTGAGCAACTGATGGATGGTGATGCCGCGCCAGGCTTCCGGCGCGTCGCTCCAATGCCTGGAAACAGGGTCATCCACCGACAGCTTGCCTTCCTGCTCGAGCAACAGGACCGCCATTGCGGTGAACTGCTTGGTGATGGAGCCGAGGCGGAACCGGGTATCGGGTGCGGCAGGGATCGACCACTCGTAGTTGGCCATCCCGTAGCCTTTGGCAAGCAATGGTTTGCCTGATTGCGCCACCAGCACGGCGCCGTTGAAACGCTTCAGTTCGTAGTAGGCGCGCGCCTGCTGATCGAGGCGTTCCGGGCTGGCGGCGGGGAGGAGGAGGGAGAGTGTGGACAGCAGCAGCGGGAGTCGTCCGGTCATGGTCATTCTGAAAGACGCAGCCGGGCCGGCTTTGTTCCGCCGCGGAAGAAAAATCAGCTCTGCTGCACCACCCTGCCGTCGCGCATCTGGATGATGCGGTCGGCGAAGGCGGCGGCTTCGGGGTTGTGCGTGATCATCAGGATGGTCTGCCCGAAGCGGTGGTTCAGGCTGCGGAGGAGGCCGAGCACGGCTTCGCTGTTTTCCGTGTCGAGGTTCCCGGTGGGCTCGTCCGCCAGCAGGATGGCGGGGCGGTTGACGAGGGCGCGGGCGATGGCCACACGTTGCTGCTCGCCGCCGGAAAGCGCCCGCGGCTTGTGGTGCAGGCGGTGTTCAATTCCCAAAAGCCGGATGATTTCCAGGAAATCTTTGTCCAGAGGCCCTGATTTTCCGCCGAAATAGCGGGCGATTTCGATGTTGCCGAGGGCGGAAAGAGTCGGCAGCAGGTTGTAGCGTTGAAAAACGAAGCCCACTTTCTGCCGCCGGAGCCGCGTGCGTTCGCCATCCGTGAGGCTGGAAAGATCCTGCCCGTCCACGATCACCTGCCCGGAAGTGATGGAGGTAAGCCCGCCCAGCACATGAAACAGGGTGGACTTGCCCGATCCGGAAGGGCCGACGATGCTGACGAACTCCCCGCGCGGCACTTCCATGGAGACGCCGCGCAGGGCATGCACGTCCACGTCGCCCACATGGTAGATCTTGCGGAGGTCGCGAACGGCGATGATTGGTTCCACGATGGTGTCCTGCTACTCGTAGGAAAGGGCCTCGATGGCGTCCTGCCGCGCGGCGCGCAGCCCCGGGTAAAGCGCGCCCAGCAGGCTCGCGGTCAGGGAAACGGCGAGCGCGACGGGCCACCAGTCCGGGACGATCTCCGATTGCAGATTGGCCCGCACCTGGGTGTTGATCGCCCAGTGCGCGCCCAGCGACAGCAGGATGCCGGCCAGCCACCCCGCCACGGCCAGCACCACGGTTTCGCGCACGAGGATGCCGATGATGTCGAGCGGCGACGCGCCCAGGGCCTTGAGGATGCCGATCTCGCGCGTCCGCTCGAGCACGGTCGTGTACATGGTCAACCCCACGACGAGGAACCCGATGATGAGCGAAAGGCCGATGATGACGTAGATAAACGCCTGCAGCCCGGGCACGTTGCTCATGGAGAACATGCTGAGGAACTCCTCGATCGAGTAGATCGAATAGCCCGCCAGCTCCGGCTGGCTTTTGAGATACCGGATCACCTCGGGCGTGCGGGAAGGGTCGTCCAGCTTGAGGAAGGCCTGATTCAGCTTCCCCTCGCTGTTGGTGAGCTCCTGCAGGCGCGGCAGCCGCACGAAGAGGCGCGCGAGCTTGCCGGGTTCGACGATGCCGCAGACGCGCCATTGGTGGTTGAGGATGGTGACCGTGTCGCCGGCTTTCAGCTTCTGCTGCTCGGCGTAATACTGGTCGACGATCACGTCGTCATCGCCCTGAAAGGGCCCTCCTTCCAGAAAACGGAAGGGGCCGCTCATGGCGACGAACTCGCCGTAGTCGATGCCGGTGATGGTGCTGATGCCGCCGATCGGCTGGATGGCCGTGCCCGTGGCGAGTTTCACATGGGGCACGCCGCGGAAGTAGCGCAGCACGCTCTGCGGCATGCTGGCGCCGGTGAGGGAGATGGCGGAGGCGCCGGGCGGCTTGATCCAGATATCGGCGCCCACGCCCTTGGCGCGGTTGCGCGAGTCTTCCAGCATGCCGCGGCTCAGCCCGGCCACGGCGAGGATCATGGTGACCTGGAAGCCGATGGAGAGGGCGCTGAGAGCGGTGCGCAATCTGCGGTGTTTGAGGTTTTCGATGACGAGTCGGTTGATCAACGGCTTGTTCGGCCTCCGGCCGAATTTTCCATTCTACCGTCCGCGCCCTGCGCGCCGCCCGTTGAATCAACGTTACAGCCAGAGGCTGCGCCGGCGGCTGCGGAGCAGAAAGATGAACACGGGGCCGCCCACGAGCGCGGTGACCACGCTCACCGGGAGCTCCACGCTGAGCAGGGTGCGGGCGGCGGTGTCGCAGAGCGTGAGAAATGCGCCGCCCACGAGGAACGACGCCGGCAACAGCACGCGGTGATCGCTGCCGATGCGCAGCCGCAGAGCGTGCGGCACCACGAGTCCGACAAAACCGATCGGGCCGGTCACCGCGGTCACCGCCGCCGCCAGCAGGCTGCCCGCCAGGTAGCCGCCCAACAGCAGCCGCTGCGGCGAAGCGCCGCGCGCCGCCGCCCATTCTTCCCCCACCGCCATCAGGTTCCAGTGGCGCGCAAACACGCAGGCGGCGATCGACACCGGCAGCACGATCAACGCCAGCCCCGCCAGCGTCCCCGCAGGCACGGGGTCGATGTTCCCCATCAGCCAGTGGACGATGGCGAAGCTCTGCCCCACGGTGGCGAGGTTGTGCAGCAGCATGATGAGCGACGAGGCGATGCTGTTGACCGCCACCCCGGCCAGCAGCAGCGTGAACGAGGACACGCGCCTGCCCTCGGCGGCCACCGACACCACGATGGCGAGCACCGCCAGCGCACCGCACGCAGCGCCCGCCCACAGCGCCGGCAGCCCCCACAAGGTGTGCACGCCGAGCACGATCATCAACACCGCGCCCAGGCTGGCGCCGCTCGACACGCCCAGCGTGAACGGCGTGGCCAGCGGGTCGCGCAACAGGGCCTGGAACAACACGCCCGCCAGCGCCAGCGCGCCGCCGCTCAACATGGCCAGCAGCGTGCGCGGCCAGCGCACGCCGAAAAACATCTGCGCATCGGGAAACTCGCCGCGCCAGGCCTTCCAGAAATCGATCCGCGCCGGACCCGCCAGCGGCGTCAGCAGCATGACCGCCGCGGCGAACACGGCAGCCACCAGCAACACGCGCGCGGCGCGCCCCGGCGTGAGAGGTTCAATCCCCATACGCGATCCACGCCTTGCCGCCGCGGCGCGAGACCCACTCGGCCTCGACGCCGAACACTTCCCGGATCCGCTCGACTGAAAGGGCGTCGCACGGCGCCGCATCGGCCGCCACGCGGCCGGCCCGCAGCGCGATCACCCGGTCGGCAAAAGACGCCGCCAGGTTCACGTCGTGCGTGACGGCGACCACCAGCATCCCGCCGCGGGCCAGCCGCCGGAGCAGCGCGTACACCATGAGCTGATGGTGCAGGTCGAGAAACGCGGCCGGCTCGTCCAGCAGCAACGCCGCGGGTTTCTGCGCCAGCGCCGCAGCCAGCATCACGCGCTGCCGCTCGCCGCCGCTGAGCGAGCGGAAATCTCGCCGCGCCAACGCGCGCGTGTCGGTTTCTTCCATGGATTCCTGCACGGCCAGCCAGTCTTCGCGGCTGTCGAAAAAGCCGCCTGCGTAAGGCGTGCGCCCCATCAGCACCACCTGCTCGGCCGTGAAAGGGAAATCGAAGCGCAGCGTCTGCGGCACAAAAGACACCAGGCGCGCGAACTCGCGCCTCGGCCACTCGGCCACAGCGCGCCCGTTCATCAGGCACCGGCCCTCATGGCCCCGCCGCAACCCCGCCATGATGCCGAGCATCGTGGACTTGCCCGCCCCGTTGGGCCCGATGAGGGTGACCAGTTCCGCCGCCGGGAAACGCAATGTCACGTCTGCGAGCACTGGCACGCCGCCGTAGCGCATGCCCACCTGTTCGAGTTCGAACCGCGCCGTCATCGCGCCCGAACCCCGTGGATCAGCTCCAGGCACAGCCTTGCGCCTTCGGCCACGCGCGGCCCCGGCCGGATCAGCGCCTCGCCCGCAACCTGCCGCACCTGGTTGTCCCGCACCGCCCGCAGAGAGCGGTAGGCCGACCACACGGCGCGGAACTGTTCCTGCGATTCCAGCGGCTTGCCCTCGTGGTGCGCGAAGTCGCCCATGTCCAGAATGACGTCCGGGTCGGCCGCGAGGATCTGTTCGAGGGACACCCGCGGATACGCCATCGGCGAACCGGACAGCGCGTTGACGCCGCCGGCGAGCCGGATCAGTTCGTCGATAAACGTGCCCGGCCCTGCGCCCACCATGCCTTGCAGCGTGCCCGGCGAGCGGCCCACCAGGAAGAGCACCTTGCGCCGCGGCAGGCCTTCCGCGCGCCGCCGCACCTGGTTGAGATCGCGCTCGACAGCCGCGGCAAGCGCATCGGCGCGCGCCTCAACGCCGGCGAGCCTGCCGATCTGCCGGATCGAGGCGAGGATCTCGGCCAACGTGTCCTGCGGCACTTCAACAGCGCGGAGACCGAGCTGCGAAAGCCGCTCGGCCAACTGCACGGGGTTGCGCACGACGAGGACGAGATCGGGGCGCTGCGCCAGAATGCGCTCGAAGTCCGGCTCGAGAAACGTGCCGATTTTCGGCTTCTGCAAGGCTTCGGGCGGATAGCGGCAAAACACGGTCACGCCGGCGACGCGCGGCCCGAGGCCGAGGGCAAACAGAATCTCGGTGAGCGACGGCGCAGTGGAAACGATCCGTTGCGGCGGAGAGGCCAGCGCCGCCACGCCAACAAGCAGGGCGAGGATCAGCCTTCGCAAAAGAACTCCCGGGCCGCCGCGAGGAAGCGTTCATTCTCCGGCCGCGTGCGCACGGCGAACCGCACCGCCTCGGCGTCCACGCCCGGAAGCCGCGCGCAATTGCGCAGCAGGATCTTGCGTTCGAGAAACCACTGGCAGACCTCCGCCGCGGGCCGGTCCGTGCAGGCCAGCAGGTAGTTGGCCTCGCCCGGCAGCACGCGCAGGCCGGAGAGGGCATCCAGTTGCTCCAGCAGCCAGGCGCGCTCCTGTTCGACAAACAGGCGCGTGCGCTCGGCGTGCCCGGCGTCGCGCACCGCGGCCAGCGCCGCGGCTTCGGCCAGCGTGCTGACGCGCCAGGGATCTCGCTTGCGGCGCAGGCGGCGGATCCACTCCTGCGAGGCCACCAGCGCGCCCACGCGCAACCCCGGCAACGCGTGAAACTTCGACAGCGAGCGCAAAACCAGGACGTTCGGGTGGTCCCGCACCCAGCCTGCGGCCGATTCCAGCCGCGTGAACTCGATGAAGCTTTCATCGATCAGCACGGGCCCCTCGCGGCTGGCAATCGCGCGCTTGACTGCTTCCGGGGCGACAGAGAGGCCCGTCGGATTGCCAGGCTGGCTCAGAATCAGCAGCCCGCGCTGCGGCCAGGTTTCCGGCTCGTCGGCACGGACACGGAGCGCATACGGAAAGGCGCGGTAAAACTCGGCCCACACCGGCACGGCGAGCGCAGCGGGACCGTTCCAGCCGGTGCGCGCCAGGAAATGGATCAGCTCCGTGCCGCCGCTGCCGACCAGAACCTGATCGGCCGCAACGCCCCAGGCTTCGGCCAGCGCCTCGCCGAGCCGTTCCGGCAGCGGCTCCGGATAGAGAGCCACCCGGTCCAGGGCCTCTTCGATCGCCGGACGCACAGCGGGGGAAGGGCCCAGCGGATTGATGCTCACGCTCAGATCGAGGATCTCGCGCCAGTCCCATCCGCGCTCGCGCGCGACAGCGAACACATTGCCACCATGTGCGACGGTCAATCTCATCCTCCCCGCGGCCGTTGCGGCCACGGCGCGCCACAGCGGCCGGATCGGTTCTCCGGCCCGCCACCTCCCGGCCATGGAGCCGCTTGCGCCCGGGCGGCTCTGCTCCTAATCTACTACGCGGCCGGACGGGGCGTGAAAAACAGGCCTAAAGCAGCGGCGTCCGCCGCGCCCAGGGCGCGATCCATTCGGCCAGGCTGTCCAGCACTGCGTCATCCGGCAGCGGCGCCGGCAGGCGCCGCCCGAGCAGCAGGGACAGCCGGCGGTAATCGGTCAGATCCTCGCGTTCCATCGTGCGGGCGCCGGACACCTCCCACCCGCAACTGACGACCACGGCGCCGCCTTGCGCCTGCTGTTCGAGCCAGCTCCGCAGGCCGGTTTCCTCGAGCCATGCCGCATCGTGCGGCGCGTTGGCAGTGGCCGGCACGACCAGGAATTCGAACTGCCCGATGCCCGCCGCCGTCAGCCACTCCGAGCCGCGCAGCAACGCCAGGTCGCCGAATTCCAACAGGTGCGGCAGGCTGATCACACCCGTGCGGGGGCGGCTTGCATATTCCCATGGCGGCAGCCCTTCCAGCTCCATCGCCGCAGCATGGGTCAGGGAGGGGGCGAACAGAGGCAACGCAACCCCGTTGACCGTGATTCCCGCTTCGTTCCGTTCCACAACCACCTGCGGCAAACCGCCGGCCTGCGCTTCCTGCCAGCCGGCTTCCACGATGACGAAATCGCCGCGGGCGGCCAGCTCGCCCAGCGCAGCCCAGCCCGACTCCATCAGCGGCTCCGGCGGCATGCGGCAGGCTTCGGCCAGCAGCGCCGCTTCCCTGGATACCGTGCCGCCCCCCGGACACTCCACCCGATCCGGCGACCGGCGGGCCAGGTGCAAAGGCGCAGGAGCATACCCCTCGTGCACAAGCCAACGGGCCAGCGCGCAAGCCACGTGGGTCTTGCCGGCGCCTTCCCGGTGGCTGGTGATCACCACGCTTCGCAGACGGTCAGGACGGGACATGGGACATGCACAGGCGCCGCAGGGCGCCGCAACTTCCACAATACCGGGCGCCCGGCTCTGCCTGCTGCTTCTGCGCGGAGTAACGGATTGCTATGCCCGCGGGCTGGCAAGAGACCCCGCAGTTTCATAAACTGCGGCCGAGACCCGTTCCTTGAGCAGGGCCGCCATTTCCTGCTCGTTGCGGAGCAGGTCTCGCAGCGTCGTCCGGGTCAGAATCGCATCCAGGCTCTTTTGCACCGCGCCCCACAGGATGCGCAAAGAACAGTCCTGCGTGTGCGCGCAGTTCCGCTCCAGACCCGCGTGCCGGTCGCAGAAGTGCGCGTTGAAGAAGCTCCCCCCGAGCAGCGCCAGCACTTCCGCCACCGTCACCTCCGCCGCAGGCTTGGCCAGGGTGTAGCCGCCCGCCTGGCCCCGCACGCTCTGCACGAGTCCTCCCAGCCTCAGGATTCGCATCAGCTTGGCCACATTGGGGACCGAGAGACCCTCCGCACGGCTGATTTCCGGGATGCTGTGGCTTCGATCCTCCCCATGGCGGGCCATGTATAGCAGGCACCGCAAACCGTACTCTTCCTGAGCGCTCAACTTCATGCTTTCATTGTACGTCAAGATGGCCAAAATCAAGAGAAAAAGATGACAAACGCATTTGTTCCTGTTTTCTGTCCGCTTGCGGCGGGGCGTTGAATTCCGTCACCAGGCTGCTGCCCGGATCATCTAAAAGCCAAGAGGGCTGCCCAGTCCCTGCGGGCCCGCCACGCGGCGGCGCCGCGGCTCTCTGCTACCGTAGAACAGGGAGCGAAAACGCATTCCATGGCTTACCACATCCGACCCGTCAAGGAGTTTCTTGTCAGTCCCGCACTGCCCCCGGAGCTGTCGCGGCTGGGCGAGCTCGCCCTGAACTTTCTCTGGAGCTGGAAACAGAACCTGCGCCCGGTGTTTCGCCGCCTGGACCCGGTGCTGTGGAAGGAATGCCGCCGCAATCCGGTGTTGATGCTGGGCCGGATTCCCCAGGAGACCCTGCAAAAGGCCGCGGCTGACCCGCGGTATGTGGCCCTGTACCAGGCCGCCTGCCGCGAGTTCGACGAGTACATGAGCTTGCAGCCGCCGGCGGACGGGATGAAGGTGGCCTATTTCAGCATGGAGTACGGGCTGCTGGAATCGGTGTCGATCTACTCCGGCGGCCTGGGCATCCTGTCGGGCGATTATCTGAAAGCCGCCAGCGACGCCAACCTGGGCCTGGTGGGCGTGGGCCTGCTGTACCAGAAGGGCTATCTCGAGCAGCACCTGAACCCGGACGGCTGGCAGGTGGAAAAATACCCCGTCAACGATTTCTTCACCTGGCCGGTGGCGCCCGCGCTGGACAAGAACGGGGAAGAAATCGTGGTCGAGCTGCGGCTGCCCCGCGGCCACTGCTACGTCAAGGCGTGGAAAATGCAGGTAGGCCGCGTGCCGCTGATCCTGCTCGACACCAACATCCCGGAAAACACGATCGAGGAATACCGCGACATCACCGACCAGCTTTACGGCGGCGACACGGTGACGCGGATCCAGCAGGAATTCGTGCTCGCCGTGGGCGGCATGCGGGTGTTGAAGAGGCTGGGCATCGAACCGACGGTGTACCACATGAACGAGGGGCACTCCGCATTTCTCGCGCTGGAGCGCGTGCGGCTGCTGATGCAGGAGCACAACCTGGGCTGGGAAGAGGCGTTGGAGGCGGCGCGCGCCAACAACACGTTCACCACGCACACGCCCGTGCCGGCCGGCATCGACATGTTCGACCCGGGGCTGATCTACGAGTACTTCCATGCCTATTGCGAGCGGAACAACGTGCCGTTCGACCGTTTTCTCGCCCTGGGGCAGGGCGGCACGGAGGAGCAGGGCGACCGCTTCTCGATGGCGGTCCTGGCGCTGAAAACTTCGGCCTACCGCAATGCGGTGAGCCGGCTGCACGCGGAGGTGAGCCGGGAGATGTTCAGCCGCCTGTGGCCGGACTTTCCCGTGCACGAGGTGCCGATCATTCCCATCACCAACGGCGTGCACCTGCCCACATGGCTCCATCCGGACCTCGCCAATTTGTACGACCAGTACCTGGCGCCGGGATGGCGGGAGCAGTACATGGATCCGGCCATCTGGACCCAGGTGGAGGACATCCCGGACGAAGAGCTGTGGGAGATCCGCCGCCGCCGCAAGCGCCGCCTCATCGCCTTCATCCGCGAGAGGCTGTTGCAGCGGGCGCAGGAGCGCCACGCGCCGAGCACGGAGCAAAAGCGGCTTGCGGAGATCTTCGACCCGGAGGTGTTCACCATCGGCTTCTCGCGCCGGTTTGCCACCTACAAGCGGGCCACGCTGATCTTCCGCGACATCGCGCGGCTGAAGAGGATCCTCACCAACCCGCAGATGCCGGTGCAACTGGTCATCGCCGGCAAGGCGCATCCCAAGGACACACCGGGCAAGCAGTTGATCCGCGAAATCATCCAGATCGCCCGCGACCCCGAACTGGCGCGCCACATCGTGTTCGTCGAGGACTACGACATCGAAGTGGGCCGGGAGCTGGTGCAGGGCGTGGATCTGTGGCTGAACAACCCGCGCCGCGGCGAGGAAGCCTGCGGCACCAGCGGCATGAAGGCGGCCATCAACGGCACGCTGAACCTCTCGATTCTGGACGGCTGGTTCGACGAGGCCTATGAGGTCTCCGGCGGCTGGGCCATCGGCGACCGCGACCCGTACACGCCGGATTTGGACGAGGTGCATGCTTCCTCGATCTACTCGCTGCTGGAAACCGAACTCCTGCCGATGTACTACCGCAACCGCGAAGAAGGCGTGCCCGTGGCGTGGATGAAGCGCGTGAAGACGTCGATCATGAATCTGAGCCCGATGTTCAACTGCCAGCGCATGGTGCGGGATTACGCCGAGCGGATGTACGAGCCGGCGCACCTGGCCGGGCTTCGCGCCGGCCAGGACGGCTACCGCTGGGCCCGCGAAAAGGCGCAGTGGAACCGGAAGGTGGACCAGGCCTGGCCGGAGGTGTCGATCGAGGACGTCTCCAGCGCCGTGGGGAGATCCATCATCACGGGCGCGGCCATCCAGTTGCGGGCGCTGGTGAACCTGGCGGGGCTGGAGCCTTCCGACGTGCGCGTGGAGGCCGTGGTCGGGCGCGTGAATCCCGACGGCGAACTCTACGACACCACGGTGATCAGCCTGCCGTACCTGGAAAAACAGAACGACCGGTTTTTGTTTGGGCGGGAGTTCGTCCCGCACCAAACCGGACGGATCGGCTATACGCTCCGCATCAGCCCCAACCGCAGCGAGGATCCGGTGACGCGCCCCTGCCGCCTGCCGGTGAAGTGGACGCACAGGCAGTAGCGGATAGGGCTGGATTTCGGCGCGGAAGCATGATATGTATGGGTTGTGCCGGGTGAGCGGCCGCGCGGCGGAGCGGGGATGCTCCGGCGAGCGGTGGAAACGGCACAAGGGCTAGTGCGATCCTCATCACTTGTGGCGTGATCTTTCTTGAGGGGTCCCCGCCGGGAGCCGGGTTCACACGAGCCTGTTCATCAGACGGGTCAGCATACAGCGTCGACTGACGACCAACCGAGCCACCAAAGGAGCATCCTCCCGCATGGAAGGCGACCGTAAATACAAGCAACGGGGCTACATGGATTACGACGCCCCGTCGGGTGAGGCGCGCGAGCGGGAAAGGCCGAAACCGAAAGGCCCCAGGCCGCCCATCGACATCACGGGCCCGCGGCTGCCGCGCATGGTGGAGACGGTGACTGCGGCGCGCTGTTACAACTGCGCCACGCCGTTTCCGCCTGATATGGATTTCTCAGGCGTTTGCCCGAAGTGCGGCGCGGAACTGCACTGCTGCAAGCAGTGCGCGTATTTCGAGCCGTCCACGCGCTTCCAGTGCACGAAGCCCATTCCGGCGCGGATTCCCTACAAGGACAAGGCCAACGACTGCACGTTTTTCCGCGCGCGCGTCACCGTGGCCCGCGACAGCGCGCCGCCCTCTTCAGTGGTCCGCATGAGCGACCGGCCCGACATCGCGGCCCCGAAGAGCGCCGCCGACGCGCGGCTGGCCTTTGACCGCCTGTTCAAAAAGTAGCCCCCCGCGTTCATGGCTGTTGCGCTTCTCACCCGGCTTCGCACTTTTGAGATCAGCCCGTACGAGCCGGAACCGCCCGGCCCGGGCCAGGTGCAGGTGCGCGTGGCCGCGGTCGGCGTCTGCGGAAGCGACCTGCACAACTTCTCCGAGGGCAGCGTGGGCGGCATGCCGTGCATCTACCCCATGGTGCTCGGCCACGAGCCGACGGGCGTAGTCAGCGCCACCGGGCCGGGCGTGACGCAATGGGCGCCCGGAGACCGCGTGGCTCTGGAAGCGCCGCTCTATTGCTACCATTGCGAATTTTGCATGAGCGGCCGGCACAACCTCTGCCATCACGTCCGCTTCCTGTCCAACCCCGGCGAGCCGGGTTTCTTCCGCGATCATGTCAACCTGCCCTCGGTGAATCTGCTGCCGTTGCCGGAACGGCTCGGCATGGCGGAGGGCACGCTGTTCGAGCCGATCGGCATCGCGCTGCACTCGTTCCGGTTCGGCGCCCCGAAGCTGGGGGAGACAGCCGCCGTGATTGGCGCAGGCCCTATCGGCCTCGCGACCATCGCCTGCCTGCGCCTGGCGGGCGCGGCGCGTATCTGGGCGATCGAGCCTGTGGCGCACCGCAGAGAACTGGCGCGCCTGGCGGGCGCGGACGCCGTCATCGATCCCGGCGCGGCCGATCCGGTGAAAGAAGTGCTCCGCGACACCGGACAACGCGGCGTGGACATGGTCTTCGATTGCGCCGGCAAAGGCGACACGCACAATCAGGCCATCCACATGGGCGCCCCGGCCGCGCGGATCGTCATCACGGCGCTGCCCGCGGAGGACCGGCTGCCGGTCGACTTCTTCGCCCTGCGCCGCAAGGAGCAGTGGTTGTTTCCGGTCCGCCGGTCCAATCACCGCAGCGAACTCGCGCTCAAATTGCTGGCCGAGCACGCGGCCCGGTTCGCACCGATGGTGACCCACCGCTGGCCGCTCGAGCGCGCGCAGCAGGCCTTCGAGACGCTGGAATCCTACTCCGACGGCGTGGGCAAGATCGTGCTGCTGCCATAGAATGTCGGCAGCCGCGGGAACCCGCCCGGACGCCGGTTCCCTTTCGTGTCCCTCGAAGGGGAAGGCCCGATTCGGCGCCCTCGCGCTCCTAATGCCGGCTGTGGCATCCGCCGATGGTGGGACGTGGGGCGTAGTGCGTGGTCATGGGCCGTGCCGCTGGCCGCAACGGGAGCGTTGGCGGCGGCGGTCGTCCCTTTTCTGTCTGCTCCGGTGCTGTCCGATGAAGTCTTCACGCTGGAAGCGGCGCGGCTGGATTGGGCGGCTCTGTGGCGCCATTTGCAGGCCGATGTGCACCCGCCTTTGTACTACGCCGCGGTGAAGCTCTGGCTCGGCGTGCTGGGCCATAGCCTCATCGCCCTGCGGGCCTTCTCTCTGCTGATGGCTTTGGCGGCGGTGGCGGTCTCCTCGCGTATTCTGCCCCCTCCGGAACCGGGCCGCGGCTGGACCGCCTGGTTTCTGGCCGCTGACGGCATCTTCCTCCTCATGGCTTTCTACGGCCGAATGTATGCCATGCTCGCACTGCTGTGCCTGCTGGCGTGGCTGGCTTCGGATCAGCGATTGCGCCGTGGCGCGCGTGGCTGGTCTGCATTGGCAGCCACAGCCGTGGCCGCCGGCTTGTGCACGCATCATTTCTTTGCGCTGTTCCTGGCGGCGCTGGCGTTGTGGCTGGCGCTCGTGCACGGCCGCGCATTGCTGCGGCTTTGGCCGGAATGGACAGCCGGCGTGGCGGCGTGGGCCGTGCTCTGGGGAAAAACCGCTTTCGAGCAGTTCACGCAGCGCCCGCAGCATCTGGCGTGGGTGCAGCCCATGAGCTTCACCCGGTGGGCCGAAGTGGCCGCCGCTCATCTCGCCTTCGCCGCTGCGGCGCTGCCTGCCGCGCTGCTGGCCCTTGGCTTTCTGTCGCGGCGGCGGAGCGCGCGGTGGCCGGCCGAATCGCGCGCCGCGGCCGCGGCCGCTCTGGCGGCGCTCGCGCTGCCCGGACTCATCTCCGTCTGGAAACCCGCCTGGAACCCCCGGTTCACCGTGATCGCATCACCGTTTCTCGCCGCAGCGCTGGCGCCACTTGGCGCCGCTTCAGCCGGCGTCTGGCCCGTGGCCGCGACGGCGGCAGGCAGCGCCTGGCTCTGGTGGAGCGGCTCGCAGACAAAATGCACCAGCCGGGAAGCCGCCCGGCAGTTGGCCGCCGCCTCGCCCGGCGACACCATCATCTTCTGCCGCCTGACGCGAAAGCCGGTTGAATATTACTGGATCGGGGCAGCGCCACAGCGGCGTTCATTCCCTGCCGAGATTGACGCGCACCCCGGCTATGAAGGACGGCAGTCGGAAGCCAGCCTTCGCGAGGAGGCTCGGCAACTGGCTCGCTCGGCGGCGGGACGGGTTTTCGTGGTCGCCGACCTGAGCCGCCCCGCGCCGCGCATCCTGATCGAAGCGCTGGAAGAGGCCGGCTTCCGGCAGCAGCCTCCCTTGTTCGAGTGCGCCTCGCCCGGCTGGCACTACTTCAACTGCCTCGTCGTGTTCGACCCGCCTCTCAAGCGGACAGAATCCCTATCCGCCGCGCCACCCGCGCCAGGATCTCCACCGCGCGATCCAGTTGCTCGCGCGTATGAGCGGCGGTGACGATAGTTCGCACCCGGGCCTTGCCCCGCGGCACCGTCGGGAAACCGATGCCCGTCGCCCACAGCCCCTCTTCAAACAGCTCGGCTGAAAACCGGTGGGCCGTCGCCGCTTCGCCCACCAGGATCGGCGTGATCGGCGTCTCGCTGGCGCCCGTATCGAACCCCTGCGCCCGCAGCGCCTCCTTGTAATAGCGCGTGTTGTCCCACAGCCGTTCGATCCGCTCCGGCTCCTGCTCTAGGATCTCGAACGCCGCCATGCAAGCCGCCGTCACCGCCGGCGGGTGCGAGGTCGAAAACAGGAAAGGCCGCGCCCGGTGATACAGGTACTCGATCAGATCCCGGCTGCCGCACACGTATCCGCCCAGCACTCCAATCGCCTTCGACAGCGTCCCCACCTGCACCTGCACGCGCCCGTGCATGCCGAAATGATCCACCGTCCCGCGCCCGTTGCGCCCCAGCACTCCAGACGCGTGCGCATCGTCCACCATCATGATCGCCCCGTGCCTCTCGGCCAGCTCCACCAGCTCCGGCAACGGCCCGATGTCGCCGTCCATCGAGAAGACGCCGTCCGTGATCAGCAGTTTCCGCCCGCCGGCATCTTTCAACCCTTCCAGGATCTCCGCCGCATGCGCCGTGTCCCGGTGGCGGAAGACGTGGATCTTCGCTCTCGACAGCCGGCAGCCGTCGATGATGGAGGCGTGATTCAACTCGTCGCTGACGATGTGGTCGTCGGGGCCGAGAATCGCGCTCACCGTGCCCGCATTGGCCGCGAACCCGCTTTGGAACACCACGCACGCCTCGGTGTTCTTGAAGGCCGCAATCCGGCGCTCCAGCTCCATGTGCATCGCCATGGTCCCCGTGATCGTGCGCACGGCGCCCGTGCCCGCCCCGTACTGCTGCACCGCACGGACCGCCGCCTCCTTCAGCTTCGGGTGATTCGCCAGCCCCAGATAGTTGTTCGAGGCCAGGTTGATCACTTCGCGCCCGTCGGCCCGGCATACGGGTTCGCAAGCGCTCTCCAACTCTCTCAGGCGATAATACGTTCCGGCCGCGCGCATCTCTTCAAGCTGCGCGGAAAGATAGGCAAGCGGGTTGGAATGCGACATGGCTCTCCGGTTTCAGTATATCGGTTATCATGGAAGAAATCGCATGAAACGACTTTTCGCAATTCTCGCTGCCATTGCGGTATCTGCTGTCGCCCAGCCGAAAACTGAAACAGCCCTCGACCGCTACGTCCACGCCCCCGATCCCGCCTTCCAGTGGCGCCTGCTCAACACCATCCCCGGAAACGGCGCCACCACCTTCGTCCTGGAAATGGTCTCCCAGAACTGGCTCACGCCGGACGAAGTCAGCCGCACCGAGTGGCGCCACCACCTTACGGTCGTGCGGCCGGACCGGGTGGAGAGCGACGTGGCGCTGCTGCTGATCGGCGGCGGCCGCAACGGCAGCGCGCCCCCGAAGGAAGCCGACCCGATCGCCGCCGCCATCGCGCGCCGGACGCGCACCGTCACCGCCGAGCTGCGCCAGATCCCCAACCAGCCGCTCAGCTTCTTCGGCGAATCCCGGCAGCGCAGCGAAGACGCCATCATCGCCTACACCTGGAAGCGCTATCTGGAGACTGGGGACGAGCGATGGCCCGCCCGCCTGCCCATGACCAAGGCGGCTGTCCGCGCCATGGACGCCGTGCAGCAGTTCCTCGCCTCGGAAGCCGGCGGCGGGGCGAAAGTCACCCGGTGGGTCGTCACCGGCGGCTCCAAACGCGGCTGGACCACCTGGACCACCGCCGCGGTGGACCGCCGCGTCATCGCCATCATTCCGGCCGTCATCGACCTGCTGAATCTCGAGCCCTCCTTCGTCCATCATTGGCGCGTCTACGGCTTCTGGGCTCCGGCCGTGAGCGACTACGTCGAGCACGGCGTCATGGAATGGATAGGCACGCCGCAGTTCCGCAATTTGATGAAAATCGTCGAGCCGTTCGAGTACAGGGACCGCCTGACAATGCCGAAATTCATCCTGAATTCGGCCGGAGACCAGTTCTTTGTTCCGGACTCTTCGCGGTTCTATTTTGACCAATTGAAGGGCGAAAAATACCTCCGCTATGTCCCCAATACCGACCACGGGGTCACCCGGCGCTCGGATGCGGCCGAAAGCCTCGCCGCTTTTTACGAGTCGATCGTCCGCGGCTGGAAGCGGCCGGAGTTCTCATGGACCATCAGCCCGGAAGGCCGCATTGAGGCCGTGTGCAAGGACCGCCCTTCGGCCGTGAAACTCTGGACGGCCACCAACCCCGATGCCCGGGATTTCCGCCTGGAAACCATCGGCCGCGCCTACGCGAGCGTGGATGTCCAGCCGGCCGGAGACGGCGTGTATGCCGTCCAGATCCGGAAACCGGAAAAAGGATTCACCGCCGGATTCCTCGAGTTCACTTTTCCCACTCCGGGGGGCTCGAACTGGAAATTCACGACCCCCGTGAAGGTGGTCCCGGACGTGTATCCGTTCCCTGCCCCGTCCCCGAAGCACCCGCAAGCGGGCGGGCCGTCAGGCAGGTAGCGGAAGCCCGCGGCGTCTGCAGAACCGCCGGCCTCGGCCGCGCGGCCACAGGCCGCATCAGCCCTGCTCGGGCGATCCCGGCGCCCGCGAGACTGTCGGATTCAGCAGCCCCCGGCGCGCCAGTTTCCGCTGCCGCCGCAACTGGCGGCGGTGTTCGCGCTCCAGCACCAGCAATTCGATGCGCCGGCGCTCCTTGATGCTCTCGTCGATCCGCCGCCAGAACTCCCGCGCATAGCCCGCCGCGGAAACCAGGCCGAACAGCATCGCCCCCCACAGCGTCGCCGTCGCCGCCGGGTGGAGTTCCGGCCAGTCGGCAGCCAGCAGAGTCAGCGCAATCGCCGCCACCTGCGCCACCATCTTCGTCTTGCCCAGGTCGCTGGCCTGGATGGTGAACCCCTCGGCCGCCGCGATGCTCCGCAGCCCGGAGACGGCAAACTCCCGCCCGATGATCAGAACCGCCATCCAGCTTGGCACGTGATGGATCTGCACGAGCGAAATCAGGGCAGCCGAAACCAGCAGCTTGTCCGCCACCGGATCGAGCAGCATGCCCACCGTCGTGATCTGGTTCCAGCGCCGCGCCAGGTAACCATCCAGCAGATCCGTGCCCGCCGCCGCCAGAAAGATCACCAGCGCTGCCATCTGGTTGGAAACCTGCCGCCCCGCCACTTCATACACGCCCTTCTCCTGCACCAGCACCGCCACCAGCAGCGGCACGAAGAAGATTCGGAGCAGCGTCAGCGCGTTGGGCAGATTCATGGCCCTTGGCACAAAGATAAAACAATTGGCGGCGGATTCCTACTCCCGGCCCTGCTTCTGCTACGCTCGAAGTACGAGGTTCGCATCCAGCCTCATCTTATGCGTCCAATCGATCGCGGCAGCCTGGCTGCCCGCACGCTGCTTCCCTTTGTGCTCATGACCGCCGCCAACGCTCTTGCCGCTGACACCCCGCCGGCCCTCCAGATCCGGCAGACGACTCTCAAAAACGGCCTCAGGATTGTCGCCGCCGAAGACCGCTCGCGCCCGGTCGTCAACCTCCAGGTCTGGTACCGCGTCGGCTCCAAGGATGAGAAACCCGGCAAAACCGGCTTCGCCCATCTGTTCGAGCACATGATGTTCCGCGGCTCGAAAAACGTCGGCCCGGAAGAGCACATGCGCCTTGTGCGCCAGGCCGGCGGCGTCGTCAACGCCTATACCGGCTTCGACAGCACCGTGTATTGGGAGACCTTTCCCTCGCACTACCTGGAACGCATGCTCTGGCTTGAGGCGGACCGCATGGCCTCGCTCGACGTAAGCGAAGAGAACTTCCGCAAGGAACGCGAGGTCGTCAAGGAGGAACGCCGGCTGCGCGTCGAGAATCCCCCTTACGGCAACCTTCTCGAAGAGGTTCTGCGCAACGCCTACGCGCGCTATCCTTACCGGCACTCCCCGATCGGTTCCGCCGAGGATCTCGACCGCGCCACCCTGGCCGACGTGCGCGCATTCCACTCCGTCTACTATGTGCCCAACAACGCCGTGTTGATCCTGGTCGGCGATTTTGAAACCGGCGAAGCCTTCCGCCTCGCGGAGAAACACTTTGGCGGCATCCCCCGCGGCAAGCCCGTGCCGCGCGTGCGCGCGAAAGAGCCGGAGCAGAAAAGCCGCCGCGAAGCGTCCCTGCAAGACCCCAAGGCGCCGCTCGACGCCGTCGTCGCCGCCTACCATCTGCCCCCGGCCGGCCACCCGGACAGCTATGCGCTGGAAATCGCCGCCTCCATCCTCTCCGCCGGGCAAAGCTCGCGCCTGTACCGAAAGCTTGTCTACGAGGACCAGTCCGCTCTGGCGGCGCAGGGCGAGGCGCTTTTTCTCGAAGGCCCTTCCCTCTTTTTCGGCTATGCCATCGCCAATCCGGGGAAAAACATCCGAGACATTCTGGCATCTATCGAGTCTATATTTGCCGAAATGGCGGAAAAACCCGTTTCGCAGGAGGAATTGGACAAGGCGAAAAACCAGATCCTCGCTTCTTTCATCCTGGAGCGCGAAAGCATGCAGGCCAAGGCTGATTTCCTGGGCAAATGCGCCGTGCTCCTGAAGGACCCCGCCCGCTACAACACGGAAATCGACCGCTACCGCAGCGTCACGGCGGCCGACGTGCAGCGGGTGGTCAGGAAGTATCTGGCCCCGGACCGCCAGACGCGCGTCTTCATCCACCCCGCGCCTGCCGGCGGGAAATAGCCGCAAGCGAGGATTTCCCGTGATGATTCCCGCCGCCGCCGCCCTGTTGCTGATCGCCATGACGATGAACGCTCAAACCACCCCCAAAGCCGCGCTGCCTCCGCCCGCGCCCGCGCGCCCTTACGAGTTTCCGCGCGCCGTCTCCCGCACCCTGCCCAACGGCCTGCGCGTCTCCGTCATCGAAGACCGCCGCCTGCCGCTCGTCGCGGCGTCCCTCCAGGTGCTCGCCGGCCATGCGTACGCGCCGCCGCAGAAGGCCGGACTGGCCACGCTGACCGCCGCCCTCCTGCGCGAAGGAACCAAAACCCGCAGCTCCCAACAGATCGCCCGCGCCGTCGATGGCGCCGGCGGACAGCTCAACGCCACCGCCGGCAACGATGCCATCACCGTCTCCATGGCGTTCATGCTGTCGAACGCCGATCTCGGCTTCGAGCTGATGGCCGACATCGTCCGCAACCCCGTCTTCGCCGCGGAAGAGGTGGCGCGCCAGCAACAGCAGATCCTGTCGTCGCTCACTGTCCAATACGCCAGCGCGCAATACCTGGCGGGCGCCGCCGCCGCACGGGCCATCCTCGGCTCGCACCCGTACGCCTACCCCGGAGACGGCACGCCCGACACCATCGGCGCCCTCCAGCGGGAAGATCTCGCGTCGTTCTACGAACAGTACTTCGCCCCCAACCGCGCCTGGCTCGTCATCGCCGGCAGCCTCGGGACCGAAGAGGCCTTCGCGCGCGCGGAAAAATGGTTCGGCGGATGGCGGAAACAGGGTCCCGCCGACGAGCCGCTTCCGCCTGCGCCTCAGCCGCAGCCCCGCGTTCTCGTCGTGGACATGCCCACCGAAAACCAGACCCACATCGCCGTCGGCCACGCAGGCATCCCGCGCAACCACCCCGATTACATCGCTCTTCAGCTCGGCAACCAGATTTTCGGCGGCAGCTTCAATTCCCGCCTCAACATGAAACTTCGCGCCAACGAGGGGCTCACCTACGGCGCCACATCGTATTTCGAGCCCAGCCGCTTCGCCGGCATCTTCGAAGCCAGCACCTTCACCCGCACGGAGAAGACGGCCGAAGCCATCCGCCTGCTCGTCAACCTGCTGACGGAATACCGCGACAACCCCGCCACGGACGCAGAGTTCGAGGAGGCGAAGGCCTATCTCTCCGGCTCGTTCGCCATCGCCACGGAAACCGCCTCCTCGGTCGCCGCGCGCGTCCTCGCCGCTGAGGTCAACGGTCTCGGCAGCGAGTACTGGCCCCGTTACCGGGAACGGCTGGAGAAGATCACCCGCGCGGATGTGGAGGCTGCCGTGCGGCGCTTCCTCGAGCCCGGCAAACTCGCCATCACCGCTGTCGGCAACGCCAAAGAGTTCGCCGGCGCACTGGAATCCTACGGCCCCGTGCGCATCATTCCGGTTGCCGAGCTCGACCTCACGGCGCCGGATCTCATCAAGCGGAAGCCCTGAGCCCGGTCTGCAACAGCGCCGCCACTCCGTCGGCGCATAGCTCTGCGGCGTGCCTCGAAGCAGCGGGAAGCCCTCCCACTGCTTCCTGGATCGCCGCCCGCACCGCTTCCCTGCCCCCGGCGCGCAGTTCTTCTACGCGCTTGCCGTGCAGCCATTCCGCCAGCGCGGAGCCGCACGCGATCGACGCCGTGCAGCCCTTCACCTGAAACGCCGCCTGCACAACCACGCCGTTTTCGGCCCTGGCGCTCAACCGGAGCCAGTCCCCGCAGGCGGGATTTTCCACGTCCACAACCACCGCGGGATCGTCCAGAACCCCGGCATGGCGCGGGTTGCGGAAGTGGTCCAGCAGCCGCTCGCTGTACAAGGCCAATCTCCTTCTTCCCGTCTGCCACGGCTGCGGCCGCATACGGCTCCACGGCTCAACCGCCCCTGCTTGCGCCGATGTGCCGAGCCTCCTTCAGCCGGCCGCGTCCTCCTCTGGCCTGCCGTCGAACACCGCCTTGACCTCCTCCACGAAGATCGCCGCCAGCCTCGCTCCGATCCCCGCCGTGCACCGGTCTGTGAACACCGCGGCCAGGTTTTCGTAATACCACCGCTGCTGCGGCCTGCCGCGCCGGAACCGCAGCCAGGCCAGCTCCCCGTGCAACACCAGATCCTCTCGGATCGAACGGATGTTGTCGAGCTTGTCCGCCAGGCAAACCAGCAGTTGATCCTCGCCGGCCTTGCGCAAGAAGTCGATTGTGTGCTGCTTGCGCTCCTCCCACGGGCGGCTCTTGTCCGGCTCGCTCGCCCCCGCTACCAGCTCGGCGATGCGCGCGCCGAACAGCCGCCGGATCTGCTCCAGCGTCACAAAGCAGTCTTCCACCGTGTCGTGCAGCACCGCCGCCACCGCCAGGTCCTCCGCGCACCCGGCTTCCAGCAGAATCGCAGCCACGCGCAGCGGATGGATCAGATACGGGATGCGCGTTCCCTTGCGGTATTGCCCCGCGTGCGCGGCAGAGGCGAATTGAATCGCGTGGAAAATCAGCGGCGAATCCATCGGGCCTGCCCTTTCAGTTCATCACAAGGGCTGCCCGCGCGGCTACGGAATCTGGTCGAAAATCCGCCGCTTCGACGACGGCTCCACATCGGACGCCACCGCAAAAGCCCTCCGCGCTTCCGCGCCCCGCACCCGCAGCAGCCCCTCGTAGTAACGGGTGTAATCGAACCCGGAAAACGCCGCACGCGTGAATTCGTATGCGGCCACCGCCTTCCGCCACGCCTCAACATCCCGCTCTTCCACGGCGAAATAGGCAAAGGGCTGAAAACCCTCCGCGTCCTCCCAGTTCTCCGCGTAATACACCCCCCGCACTGTCCGCACGCCTCCGATCGCCGCATACAGCAGCGCGTCGCGCACAATCCGGTGCGCCGCCGCGTGGTCCTTGTGAATCGAGTGCCGCGGGTGCGTGAACACCACCGCAGGCGCGAATTCGCGGATCCGCTCCGCCACCCACCGCGCGGCTTCTTCCGAAGCGGGCAGCTCCCCGTCCTTCCAGGAACCAAAGACCGCCTCGGCCCCCAGCGCCTTGGCAGCCGCTTGCGCTTCCCGCCGCTTCTGCGCCCCGTATTCCTCCGCCGGCACTCCCGGCTTGCCATGCTCGCCTGCCGTCAGGTGCAGCAGGACCACCCGGTCGCCCGCGCGCGCGGCCCGCGCCAGCGCCGCGCCGCAGGCGAGCTCCATGTCCCCGGCATGCGCCCCGACGGCGAGGATCGTGCGTCCGGCGGCGGGCGCCGCAAGAAGAAGCAAGACTGCCGCCATGCCTCTCATGCTGTCCGCCTACTTCCTGCGCACCGAGACCAGCTCGTACCGGGATACGGAATTCCGCGCCAAATACGTCTTCAGCAAGACCTCGAAATGCGGCATCGGACCGGAACCCGCGCCCAGCGCGCGCCGCAGTTCCCGCACCCGCGATTCCGTCGTGATGAACTCCACCCCCGCATCGGAGGAGTTCACGTCGGTGCCTGAGATCAGCAACGCCGCGCCCCCGTCTTTCAGACTGTCGAGCCACGCAACCCGGCAGTACCCGATCCGGCTCCACTCGACCGGATACTCGGGCTGCTCGCCCGGCAGCGGTTTCGTGTTGCGGAACGAGGCCCGCCGCGGAGGCTCCGTGAATACGGTCTGGAAGTTGAGCTGGTCTTCATACACGCCTACCCACGGATTGCCCCGGCGGCTGCCCAACAACACCACGTTGCCCGCAGACACCATGCCGATATTGGCATCCCGCGCCGACAGCACATCCAGCGGCAGCCCGTTCAGCGCGAACAGCAGCCCCAGCCGGCGCGCCGCCGAGGCGTCGGCCACCGTGGTCGGATACCGGTTGAAAAAGTTCAGCACCGCAGAGCGCAGCACCGGGTCCGCGATCTCCCTTTCCGCCAGCGCGCCAAAGCCGCGGTTTTGATACTGCTCCAGCGTGATGTGGCGCTGCAGCGCGTCCTGCAGCGGCAACAGCCCCAGATCGGAAAGCAGCAGGTGCGTCTGATGACCGTTGCCGAACATTTGCCGCCACAGTTCGTCCACCGCCGGGTGCGGCCCCAGCCCTGCCTCCAGCCTCGCCTCCAGCCGCCGGTTTGCCACCCACAATGAGGCGCTCAGCACCAGCAACGCCGCCCCCAGAACCCACCCCAGCCGCGCATGGCGCACTGGAAACGGCTGCCGCGCCGCCCCTGCCGCCGGCGCCTCCTGGTGCTCATAAAACTGCAAAGTGTAGCTGCCCTTCGGCAGCTTCACCCGCAGCGTCTCGTGCCTGCCTTCTTCCTCGAAATACTGGTCGAGCTTCTTTCGGAGTTGCGATGCCTGCACCCGCACCAGCGTGTCCTGCGCCGTGTCGTACCCAGGCGGGCGCCCGAACACCGCCACGCCAATCTCCTGCTCCCGAGGCGGGTGCTCCGATTCTTCGATCGACCGCTTTCCCAGGTACTCCAGCAGTTCCCTGGCCCGCTGCGATTTCTGGAACGCGGCACTGGCCGCGATGCGCTCCAGCAGCGCCCGCTTGCGCGCGTCTCCAAAATCCGCCGTTCGGTGCTGGATGGGAGAGCCGGTCGCCACTTGACGTTACCGCTGACGAGTATATCACCGGCTAACCTTCGCCCAACTCTCTCATTCTGCGAGTCAGGCGGGCTGATTCACCGAGAATTCGCCGTGAATTCACTTGCCTGGCCCGCCCGGCCGGGCGCACTCTTGATTCGGATCAGGAATCCGCGCGGCCCATGCCGCACCGGCGGTGCTTCGGGCGCGCGAAGTTTCAGGGGAAACCGCCCAGGCGCCGGACCACAGGCCCGGCCTCCGGGTTCGAGCGAAAGAAGGACAGGAAGGCTCTCATCATGGCAGCTATTTCAGGCAGGACTCTTTGGGTTGCTGTATTGGCGGCAGCGCTCGTCTCCGCGCCCGTCTTCGCCCAGTCCCAGGATGCCCGGGGCAACATCCTCGGCCGCGTCACCGACCCTTCCGGGGCCGTGATTCCGGGCGCTGAGGTCAAGGCGCGCAACGTGGCCACCGGCGTCACGGTCGGCGCAAAGACCAACGAAAGCGGCAGCTACGTGCTCCCCTTTCTCACCCCCGGCGTCTATGAGGTTTCAACGGAAGCGCCGGGTTTCCGCAAGTTCCTGCGCGGAAACATCCAGGTTCGCGTCAATGAAAACGTCCAGCTTGACATCCAGATGACCGTCGGCGAACTGGCGGAGGTCGTCCAGGTCACCGCCGAGACACCCCTGCTGCAGACCGCCGAAGCCACCTTGGGCCAAGTCGTCGACGAGCGCCGCATTCTGGAACTGCCCCTGTTCGCCGGCAACGCCATGGACCTCGTGCACCTGGCGCCCGGCACTGTCAACGGCACCGACATGCGCCTCCGCAAGGCGCCCTTCAACAACGCTCCCTCGCAGTTCTCCACCGACGGCAGCGGCAACTACGGCAACGCCTTCACTATCGACGGCGTCGCCAACCTCTACTCCGACGGCACCAGCCCGCGCGTCGCATTCTCTCCCCCGCAGGCTTCGCTCGCCGAGTTCAAGGTGCAGACCTCCTCCTTCGACGCCAGCGTCGGCCGCACCGCCGGCGCCCTCGTCAACGTCAGCACCAAGGGCGGCACCAACGAATTGCACGGCATGATGTGGTACTGGCTGCGCCATTCCAAGCTCGACGCCCCCACCATCTACCAGAACCGCTCCAATCCTCCGGGCTACAAACTGCCTATTTATCAGGATCACCGCTACGGCATTTCCGGCGGCGCGCCCGTCATTTTGCCGCGCATTTACAACGGGAAAAACCGGTCTTTCTGGCACTTCACCTACGAAGCCAACAAATTCGGCGATCCCAACGTCGGCGGCTCGATGATCTCCACCGTGCCCTCTCAGCCGTGGCGCGAGGGCGACCTGTCGGACCTGCTCAAGCTCGGGGCCAACTATCAGCTTTACGACCCCTTCTCCATCGCCGCCGCTCCGGGCGGGCGCTTCAGCCGCCAGCCTCTGCCGGGCAATATTTTCCCCAAGAGCCGCATCCACCCCGTCGCCCAGAAACTGCTCGCCCTCTATCCCCTCCCCAACCAGCCCGGCACCGCCGACGGCCGCAACAATTTCTTCATGTCCAAACCCGCTCTGGAGGACTACTGGACCGCCATCGGCCGCGTCGACCATGCATTCAACGAAAAGAACCGCATGTTCGTCCGCTTCCACAGGGATTTCTGGGAGGAGGACAAGAACCGCTCCTTCGGCGATTCCGTCAACGGCATCATCCTCAACCGCGTCAACCGCGGCATCGCCCTGGATGACGTCCACATGCTCTCCTCCACCATGGTGCTCAACTTCCGTTACGGCATCAGCGCGCAGGAATTCCCCGAGCGCCGCGTCAGCCGCGGCTTTGACCTGGCCTCCCTCGGGTTCTCCCCCAGCCTTGTGAGCCTCATTGACAAGCAATACGCCACCATTCCCCGCACATCGGCCGGGTCCCTCACCACGCTCTCGTCGTGGGAATCCGGCGACGGCAAAACCGCCTCCATCAGCCACAACGCCGTGGCGAGCCTGACCTGGATCAGGGGGCCGCACAACGTGCGCATGGGGCTGGACTGGATGGCTTTCCGCGAGTTCCGCGCGCGCTTCCCCGGCGACGTCTCCCCCGACCTGAGCTTTTCCAACGCCTGGGCCCGCGGGCCTCTCGACAACAGCCCCGCGCCTCCCGTGGGCGCCGAGTTCATCGCGCTGCTGGCCGGAATCCCCGGCGGCAGCCTCTCCCGCACCGGCACCTACGCCGAGCAGGACGTCTACACCGCCCTCTATTTCCAGGACGACTGGCGCATCACGCCGAAGCTCACGCTCAACCTTGGCCTCCGCGCCGAGCACGAATCGCCCATCACCGAGCGCTTCAACCGCAGCGTCACCCAATTCGACGAGTCGAACCCGAACCCCATCGAGGCGGCGGCGCGCGCCAACTATGCAGCGGCGCCCATCCCGGAGCTGGCCCCGCAGAACTTCCGCGTCCTCGGCGGCGTCACCTTCGCCGGCGTTGGCGGCAACCCCCGCCAGTATTGGCGGGGCCAAGGCGTTCAGTGGTCTCCGCGCTTCGGCCTGGCCTACCAGATCACCCCGAAAACCGTCCTGCGCGCCGGCCACGGCATCTTTTACGCGCCCATGGGCATCCTGCGCACGAACTCGATCCTGTCGGGATTCTCGCGCAGCACGCCCATTGTCGCCACCAACGACAGCGGCCTCACCTGGATCGCCGACCTCGCCAATCCGCTTCCAGGCGGCCTGCTGCCCGTGCTCGGCGCCTCCGACGGGCTCAAGACCACCCTCGGCCAGGGAACCAGTTTCTTCCCTCTCAACCGCAAAATGCCCCCCACGCACCGCTTCTCGTTCGGCTTCCAGCATCAATTGCCGGGAGGAATCATGGTGGAATCCTCCTACGTCGGCAGCCGCAGCTACCGCCTCCCCGTCTCCCGAGCCGCCAGTTTCACGCCGAAGCAGTACTACAGCACCCTGCCTTACCGGGATAACGCCACCATCAATTTCCTCACGGCCAATTTCAACAATCCTTTTTACGGCCTGTACCCGAATTTCACTTCCCGCAACATCTCCCGCGCCCAATTACTGACGCAATATCCTCATTTTTCCAGCGTCACATTCGAGGATTCGGTCGGATATGCATGGTATCATTCCATGCAAAACCGCCTCGAAAAGCGATTCAGCCAAGGCTGGACCCTCCAGATGGCCTGGACCTGGTCCAAGGCCATGGGCGCCAGCCAGTACCTGAACTCCTTCGATGCGCTCCCCTACGAATCCATCACCGACCTCGACCGCCTGCACCGCGTCACCGGCAGCGGCATCTACGAACTCCCCTTCGGCAAGGGGCGCAAGTTCGGCTCGTCCATGCCTGGCGCCCTCCAGTTCCTGGCCGGCGGCTGGCAGATCAGCGGCGTCTGGCAGTTCCAGAGCGGCGCGCCCCTCGGCTTCGGCCAGGCGCTTTTCGTCGACGACTCCCGCAAGATCGTGCTTCCCTCGGACCAGCGCAACACCGACCGCTGGTTCAACACCGACGTCTTCAACCGCCGCTCCACCGACGTCCTCGCATGGAACGTCCGCACCGCTCCGCTCCGCTACTCCAACATCCGCGCCGACTCCCAGCGCCGCCTCGACCTCTCGGCGAACAAAACCTTCCGCGTCACCGAGGGCATCCGCGTCGTCTTCCGCGCCGACACCTTCAACGCGCGCAATGAAGTCGTCCTGCGCGGCCCGGTCACGGATCCCGTCAACACCGCCTTCGGGCGCGTCACCGCCCAGGAGCCGCCCCGCTCCTGGCAGTTCTCGCTCTCCGTCAAGTACTGACTCGATTCCATCCCTTGCGCGGGCCGGCGCCGCTGTGCGAAACCGGCCCGCGCGCCCTTTTGGCGGGCTGCCTCCTGTCTCTCTTGCCCCCTCATCCCCCATCGATGGGATTGAACCAGGCGCGGTTCGCGTTCACACTGGTTCGAGACAGACCTTTTCATGGTTCAAGACATCCTGCCTCCGGAAGCCCGCCAGGCCGTGGAAAAGCTCAGGCGCGCCGATATCGTCATCGGCATCCCCAGCTATAACAACGGCCGCACCATCGGCCACGTCGTGCGCGCCGCCCAGGCCGGCCTCAACAAGTATTTCCCCGAGTTCCAGGGCGTCATCATCAACTCCGACGGCGGCTCCCGGGACGACACGCGCAAGCAGGTTCTCGAAGCCCAGCTCGACCCCTCGCAACTCCTCCTTCTCAGCACCCCCCTCAACCCGGTTCATCGCCTCTCGTTTCCCTACCACGGCATCCCTGGCAAGGGCAGCGCCTTCCGCATGATCTTCCAGATGGCGCACGATCTCGGCGCCAAGGCTTGCGCCGTCGTGGATTCCGATCTGCGCTCCATCACGCCGGAGTGGTTCGACCTCCTCCTCCGCCCCGTGCTGCACCGCGGCTACGATTTCGTCGCCCCTTATTACCACCGCCACAAATACGACGGCACCATCACCAACAGCATCATCTACCCCCTCACCCGCTCCCTCTACGGGCACCGCATCCGCCAGCCCATCGGCGGCGACTTCGGCATGTCGCTCCCGGTCATCGAAACGTATCTCAAACGCACCGACTGGGAGACCGACGTCGCTCGCTACGGCATCGACATCTGGATGACGACCATCGCCGTCGCCAGCGGCTACAAGGTGTGCCAGAGCTTCCTCGGCGCCAAACTCCACGACGCCAAGGACCCCGGCGCCGACCTCAGCGCCATGCTCCAGCAGGTCGTCGGCAGCGTCTTCAGCCTCATGATCGAATTCCGCGACGTCTGGATGCGCGTCCAAGGCAGCCGCGACATCGAATTGTTCGGCTTTCGCTACGATGTCGGCCTCGACCCCATCGCCGTCAATCTCGACCGCATGATCCAGGCCTTCATCCGCGGCGAGTCCGACCTGCGCGAAATCTGGTCCATGGCCCTCTCCGACCGCACCTTGCGCGAGCTCGCCGCTCTCGCCCAATCGGCCCGGCCGGCGCCCGCGGACCAGTTCCGCCTGCCCGATGAGCTGTGGGTCAATGTCATCCACGAGTTCGCCTCCGCTTTTGCGGAACTGCCCGCCGCAAGGTCCCATCTCGTGCGCTCTCTCACACCCCTCTACCTCGGCCGTGTCGCCTCGTTCGTCAACGAAACCCGCGACATGAACGCTTCCGAAGTCGAAGACCGCATCGAACAGCTCTGCCTCGCCTTCGAGCGGCTCAAGCCCTTTCTTGTCGAACGCTGGGGCGGTCCCCGCGTCGATGAATTTCCCCCTCAGCCTGCCGCGGCCCCCGGCCGCACCCAGGAGGTCACCTCATGATCGAGACGTTCCGTCAGGTGCTCGAACAGAGCGTCGCCCGCCTCTCCGCGCAGGCGACCCAGTTCCTGCCCCCGCTTTTCGTCGCCATCGTCGTCTTCGGCGTCGCCTGGCTCGTCGCCCTGTTGGTGCGCTGGCTCCTCCTGCACGCCTTCAAAGGCGAGCGCTTCGATGCCTTCCTCCGCAAGACCGGCATCGGCGCGATGCTCGACCACTCGGGCCGGCTCCGCGCCAGCCCGCTGCTGGCCCATGGCATCTATTACGCCATCCTTCTGACCGGCCTGCTCAACGCCATCAGCGTGTTCGAAACCGACATCACCCGCGAGATCGTCGACGGCGTCGTCCATCTGCTGCCCAAGTTGTTCGCCGCCGCCGCCATCATCGTCGCCGGCATCTGGCTCGCCCAGTATCTCGGCCGCGGCGCGCTGCTCTGGGCCAGCAACGAAGGCTTCTCCTGGGCGCGCCGCTTTTGCGCCTTTGTGCGCGTCGTCGTCGTCTTCGTATCGATCGTCGTCGCCGCCGACGTGCTCAACTTCGCCCGCACCGTTTTCTTCTCGGCGTTCCTGATCTTCACCATCGGCGCCGTCTTCGCCGCCTGCCTCGTCCTCGCGCTGAATCACCGCGAGGTTTACCGCTGGTTCGCCGGCGCCCGCAGGCCCGGCAGCGAACAGGAAGACGAGCGCTCCCTCTGGCAACATCTGTAGCGGCGCCACGGGGCGCCACGACTCAAGGCCGTAGTCCCCGGCGCTACGGCCAATTGTCTTTCCCCGGCCTTTTTCGGATCATGGAGGAGAAAGGAGGCGGGCCGTGTTCTTTTCCCTCACTGAACTCGAGCACCACCCGATCCTGTTCGACGTTCTCTACCAGCCGGGTGAAATCGCCTTCCCCGAGGACCTCCGCCAGGTCGGCTCGCTCGCAGCCCGCGGACGCACCGAGCTGCTGCGCAATACCCTGGGCGAAATCCGCATCCGCGGCCATCTCATCGCCCGCATGGAAGGCGTCTGCGACCGCTGCCTCGAGCCCGCGCGCATCGAGATCGACTCCGACTTCGACCTCTTCTACCGCCCGTCCGTGCAAACCGCCAACCACGCCGAGATCCATCTGGAAGAGGGCGAAATCGATCTCGCCTTTTACGAAGGCGAGGGAGTGGAGCTGGCCGAGGCCTTGCGCGAGCAGATCCTGCTCAGCCTCCCTATGCAGCTCTTCTGCCGCCCCGATTGCAAGGGCCTCTGTCCCTATTGCGGCGCCAACCGCAACCTCGCCGATTGCGGCTGCCGCCCGCCCTTCCGCGACCCGCGCTGGGCTTCGCTCAAAGACCTGGGATGATCTTTTTGCGCACCGCGTAAAGCACCAGCTCCGCCGTGTTGTGCAGGTCCAGCTTCTGCATGATCCGCGTCCGGTGCGTCTCCACCGTGTACACGCTCAGGTTCAGCAACTGCGCCACTTCCTTGTTGGAACGCCCTTCGGCGAGCAATTGCAGCACTTCCTTCTCGCGGTCCGTCAGCAGGCTGTAGCTGTCCTGCTGGTTGCGCTGCTGCAGGTTGCGCATGTAGTCCTCCAGCAGCGCCTGGGCAATCGCCGGGCTGAAGAACGGCTTGCCCTGCGCCGCCACCCTCACCGCCCGCACCAGGTCCTCTTCCGCCGTGTCCTTCAGCAGAAACCCGCGCGCTCCCGCCTCCAGCGCGCGCAGCAGGTAGGTCTCGTCATTGTGCATGGAGAGGATCAGCACATTGGTCCGCGGGTTTTGTTTCACGATCTGCGCCGTCGCGTCGATGCCGTTCAACTGCGGCATGGCGATGTCCATGACGATCACATCCGGCTCGAGTTCCCGCGCCAGCCGCACGGCTTCGCGCCCGTCGGCCGCCTCGCCCGCCACCGTGAAGTCCGGCTCCTGCTCGAGGATGAACCGCAGCCCTTTGCGCACCACGCCGTGGTCGTCCGCCAGCAGCACCTTGGTCATGCTTGCACCTCCTCGGCAGCCAGCGGAATTTCCGCCCGGATCTTTGTGCCGGCGCCGGGCGCCGATTCCACCGCAAACACGCCTCCCAGCTCGCGGATCCGCTCTTCCATGCCCAACAGCCCCAGCCCCCGGCGCCCCTTGCCGTTCTGTATGCCCCGCCCGTCGTCCTCCACCAACAGCACCACTCTCCCGTCGCCTTCCTTCAGGCGCACCGAGACGCGCCGGGCGCGCGCATGGCGCATCACATTGGTCAGCGATTCCTGCACGACGCGGAACAGCCCCGTCTTTTGCGCTTCTGTCAGGCGCCCCAGTGCCCCGTCGATCTCCACGTCGGCCGGAATTCCCGACGTGCGGCTGAACTCCCGGCACAGCCACTCCACCGCCGGCCCCAGCCCCAGATCGTCCAGCATCGACGGGCGCAGCCCCATCGCCAGGTCCCGCACGGTCTTCATCGCCCCTTCCGCCACCTGCTTGGCTTGCAGCACATGCTCCCGGAACCGTTCCGGGTCGTTCGGACCGATGCGGCCCAGGTTGGCGATCTCCATGCGGATCGCCGTCAGCATCTGCCCCACCTGATCGTGCAGCTCCAGCGAAAGCCGCTTCC
>Ga0272446_1000391_pt1 | contig 69357 bp, 78 predicted proteins | sample YNPCB0061_FD_194587 | JGI IMG/M metagenome (GOLD analysis project Ga0272446, IMG submission 194587) | Hot spring microbial mat communities from Yellowstone National Park, WY, United States - YNP-CB-006-1 | ecosystem: Environmental > Aquatic > Thermal springs > Hot (42-90C) > Sediment | place...
TTGCCCCGCCAGAGCATCGAAATGTTCGAGGCGGACTTCATCCGGTTGGGCCTGATTTCCAAGTCGGATAAGGGCCGAATGCTCACGCCCAAAGGCATTGAGCATCTGGCCGCAACCAACGGGTGATCCTGTTGAGGACTGTTCGATTTCCGAAGTGAAGGTGAACCATGAGTGTTGCGATGAAAGACGAATCCCCTGCGAAAGCTGCCGTGTCGGTGAGCCATTTGTGTCGGCTGCTGAAGATGAGCCGCAGTCAGTTCTACTTCCACGCTCGACGGGGCACATTCCACGCTCCGCTTCGTCTGGCGGCGAACAACCGACCGTACTTCACGGCCTCGATGGTCGAGGACAACCTGCGAGTCAGACAAACCGGCGTCGGGGTGAACGGGGAATACGTCCTGTTCTACGAGCGGCTGGCAACCGGCCCGAAGCTGGATGGAAGCAAAGGCAAAAGTGAAATTGCGAGTCTGCTCGATGGACTGAAGGCCAGCGGCTTGAAGACCGTCAGCCGTGAGCAGGTCGAGGCGGCTCTGGCGGCGTGTTACCCGAACGGGACGACCGGCCAGAACGAAAACACGGTCCTGACTGTCGTGTTTCGGCACCTGAAGCGTTCGGGGATCGTTTGAGGTTTGTGCAGCATCCCAGCGGATTCTGTGAAGAAGCCGTTGAGAGTTGTGCGGATCAGTGGCGAATCCCTGCCGGAATCCCAACGGAACCTGTTCGGAACGTGGAAGAAAAGGCATCGGAACCCAGCGGGAAACCGTTGGAAACTGTTCGGAATTAAGCACGAGAAGGACCATTATCTTGCATTCGACCCCCAACACGACCGGCGAACTGGTCCCGGTGGCTCCGACCGCCCTTGTTGTCCCCCAACAAGCGGAATCAGACCAGCACTTGATTGACCTTTGGCTCCACGGTCGCAGCCGTCACACGCAGCGGGCCTACCGAGCCGACACCGAGCGATTCCTTGAAGCGGTGGGCAAGCCGTTGCATCGGATCACGCTTGGCGACCTGCAAACCTTTGCGGGCCAGCTTGTCGAATCCGGCCTTGAGCCGTCGTCCGTTCATCGCTCCATGTCGGCGGTGAAGAGCCTGTTCGCTTTCGGGCATCGCCTTGGCTACTTGCCGTTCGACGTGGCCCGACCGCTGCGATTGCCCGCCCTTCGTGATGGGCTGGCCGACCGAATCCTAGAAGAAACCGACGTGGTGAAGATGATCGCCTTGGAGCAGATGCCAAGGAACCGGGCGATCTTGTTGACGCTCTATGCTGGCGGCTTCCGAGTGGCGGAACTGTGCAGCCTGAAATGGCGTGACCTGCAAGATCGAGACGCTGCCGGGCAGATCACCGTGTTCGGCAAGGGCGGGAAAACGAGAACGGTCCTGATGCCGCAATCGGTGTGGAATTCTCTGCAAATGTTGCGAAATGACGCCAAGGACGAAGCCCCGGTGTTTCGTAGTCGCAAGGGCGGGCATCTCGATGAATCGCAGGTCTGGCGGATCGTTCGCAAAGCGGCGAAGCGGGCAGGAATTGAAAAGGAAGTGTCTTGCCACTGGCTGCGACACGCCCATGCTTCCCACGCCCTTGATCGTGGCGCTCCGATTCATCTTGTGCAGGCCACTTTGGGTCACAGCAGTGTTGCGACCACGGGCAGGTATCTTCATGCCCGCCCTACCGAATCCAGTTCGAGCTACCTGCTTACCGACGTTTGAGAAAGGACCAAGACATGCCCCGTTCAATCATCGCCGTTTTGTTTTGTGCAACTCTCGCCCTCGCCTGCCTATCGCCAGAGGCCAGCGGGCAAGAAAAGGGACGGAAGAGCTTCTTGTCCGTGTTGAAGGAAGGGCAAGGCATCGTTCTCAAGGAGTCAGCCGGACGCTACGAAATCACGCTCATGGACGGCGGGCACAAGGTCATTGAAGTCGGCCCCGAGTACGTCGTAGTCGAAGACCTTGCTGGCGTCACCGAGACTCGAATCCCGGTCTACTCGATCAAAAGCATTACCCGAATCAAGGGGCCGAAGCGATGATAGTTGGCAAGTACCAGAGAGAGCCGGACAGCAACCGCCTCTCTTTGGAGCCAACAAAATGCCGAAACTTGGAACTCTGACCGCCGAAGATGCCGCCAAGAAAGCCGCTGGCAACTGGCAGCGATTCAATTCCTTCGTGTGGTTTCGTGACCGTGACCTCGAAGACGCCGACCGCTGGGCCATCATCTACACCCACAATCGGGACAGCGGGCTGCTCGACCAGAGCAACGCCGCCGTAATTGCAAAGACAATGGCCCCGTTTGCGGAAGAGGATGAGCCGACCGTCGTTTTCGAGAGCCATTCCCATTGGTTGGTTGGGCACGTTGACGGGTTTTCACTTCGAGTGTTCGACGGCGACAGCGAAATCACCGAGGCATTTCGCAAGTACCACGAACTGGCCGAGGCAATGGACGATTACCCGATTCTCGATGAACAGGACTACTCGGAACGTGAACTCGAAGCCACGTTGGAGAACATCGAAGACGCCGCATGGCGATTGAAGAAAGAGTTCGACCTGCCGGAAGGCTGGGTATGGCAGGTTTACGAATGGCTCAGCGAACATCGCAGCGGCGAAGTCGAAAACGTCGATGACCGTGGCGGCTATCCTTCCGAAGAGTCGCTGCGGGAAGCATTCGATGAGTTGGGTTTCGAGTCAGTGGAGTAAGCCATGAAAGCAACGATTTCTCTGATAGAATTCGACCTCCCCCGGTTCATCAACGCCATTGAAGAGCCAGAATTGGCGTTCCAGTTTGTCGATGACGGCCACGCCATTTACGACCCATCAACCACGCCGATGCAGAAACTCGAAAGCGGGCAAGCTGTGTTCGCCCGCTTCACGAGCGGCGAAGGCGAGAGCTTCAGCCTTGCAGACGGAACAAAACTCGAACTGCCCGACGATTACTACGGCGACGGCTATTTCGATGAATTGTCGTGCTACGGGTTCATTGTTCGGCTTGCCGATGGGAGCGTGATCTTCAGCAGCGCCGTGATGCGGGACGAGCGGGAAGAAACCATCGTCTTTGAAGTTGACGATGCTGGCCCATTTGAAGCAGTCATGATCCGGTTCATCGAGTCATTCCGGGCAAGTTAGACAGTACCAGAAGCTGGCGAACCTCAAAGAAAGGAACGCCAGATGCCTGAGTACCAGATCGTCAACGGAACCAGCTACCACGTCGAAACGCCCGCCGCCGTCATCGAAGTGCTTGAGCGGGCACGGCAGAACCGCACCCGCATCACCATCAGCTACGGCGATGCCGCCACGGGCAAGGACTGGCTCGAAGAGTTCGACATTGCGGGGTACGTCGGTCGCAGCATGGGGCCGGTGAAAGCCCCATTGCTTATCGCCAACCGAAGAAGCATTGGTGGCGGGGCAATTCTCGATCATTGCATCGTCCGAATTCGGTCGAGTGTTGGCGGCCGAGTCCTCTACCAGCACCCGGCTTACCACTTCGGCACTTTGGCCATTCGACCAAAAGCCGAACCCGTCACGCTTCCCGATGGCCACACGCTCAAGATCGACCTGATTCGGGACGGCCACCTTCACGCCGCATTCGAGTCGGTGGAGAAAGCCCGACGTTGGGTGCAAAAGCTCGGCGTCGTCGCCCCGATTTTGGCGTGAGATGTGGGAGTAGCGAGCCAATCCCCGAATTGACTTTGAACGGATGTTAGGGCGTACCAGAACGAAACAGCAACCAGCACCTGAGAGAACGAAATGCCAGCCTACCTGAAGATCGAAAATATCGGCGTTTGCCCGCCCGAAGGCTTCACCGTGCTAGGCGTCAGCCTTGCCGATACGACTGATCGCCAAGGCGTCATCGGTCAGTTCGGATCGGGCAACAAGCACGGGGTTGCAGTCCTTCTTCGCAACGAACTCGCTCCCATCGTCTTCGCCGGGACTCTGAAGCTCGAATTTGGAACGAAGCCGCAGACGGTTGGCGATGGCCTTGCGGAAAAAGAATTCGCAAGGGTCGTGGTCAAGTACGGCGGCACCGATCCCATCACTGGCAGCAGCCGCAGCGCCTCGGAAGACCTTGGTTTCGTGCTGGCTTATGGAAAACAGGATTGGAACGAAATCGCTCTCGCCCTTCGAGAATTCGTCTCCAACGCCATCGACCGCTCCATTCGTGAACATGGCGATTGGTCCGGCGTGAAGATCGAGATTGTGGACGAGAGCCGGGTCCGGGCGAAGGCTGGGCATACCCGTGTGTTCGTCCCGTTGAGTGCCGAAGTGCTGGCCTTCTACAACGACCTCGGCAAGTGGTTCCTACACTTCTCGGAACCCGAATCGCTGTCGAAAGCGATTCTGCCCAAACGCAACCGCAACCTTGGCGACCGCAAGGCAGCGGTGATTTATCGCCGTGGCGTTCGAGTCCGTGAGTTCGAGTCGTCCGATACCGAAAGCCTCTTCGACTATAACCTTGATTCCCTCACGATTGACGAGGCTCGCAAGGCCAGCGATTGGGACGTTCGGCATCACTGCGGGCGGGCACTCGCCGGGGCCGACAAAGCGACGTTGGCGATCCTGTTCGACCACTTGCTGAACTCGGAACGCCCCGTCTGGGAGTTCTCGTTCGACACTTACGCTCTTCAACCGACGTATCGGGACAGTGAAGCCGACCGGCAGCGGCAGAAGAACTGGCAAGAAGCCTTTATCGAGATGGCCGGTGCCGATGCCGTGCTAACGCAAGAAGGATCGGCTGGTCAGTTGGAGCGGAAGGGCTACAAGCCGGTCAAAGCGCCGGAAGGCTTGGTGAACGCTGCCGCCCGATACGGTGTCCAGACGCCTGCAAGCGTGCTGTCGATGGATGAGTTGTCGGGCCGAGAAATCACGGCCCCCAGCCCTGACGCTCAAGCGGCAGTCGATCTGGTTTGGGAATGGATCGTGGAAGCCGGGCTGACGAACGGAAAGAGCAAGCCTCCCGTGAAGTGCTTCACCAGCATTTTGGACGGCGGGACGATGTTGAACGGGTATTACCGGGAAGGCACCGTTTACATCAACGCCGATCTTGCGGGAACGTCGTCGGAGTTCGCCGGGCCGGATGTGCTGTCGAATCGCTTGCTGAAGGTGGCGATGGAAGAGCTTGCCCACTTCGTCACGAACGGGGCGACCGACAATAGCCGTGACTTTCAGGACTACCTGCTCGAACTGGCCGTCAAGATCGCCCGAAAGCGAAGGTCCAAGAAAGTGTCGGCGTAAATGGGAGTAGCAGGTCAGCGACCGTATGGATTGCAGGCGGACGAATGTTACGGCGTACCAGAACAGGTCGGGCAACATTCACCAGAACCAGAAAGGTAGCCGTGATTACCGTGACAACTCCGAAGTTCCAAATCGCCAAAACGCTTATCACCCCCGGCGCTCAAGATGCGTTCGCAGCGACCGGCGAAAGCCCACTGGCGTTCATATTCGGTCGCCACGCAAAAGGCGATTGGGGCGACGTGGACGCCGAAGATGCGGCTTTGAACGACGAGGCACTGAAGGACGGCTCCCGCCTCTTGAGTGCATACCACCTGAAGGATGGCACCAAGATTTGGGTCATCACTGAGGCGGTGGGCGACAACGGCCACCGGGAAGCAACCACGATCTTGCTGCCAGAGGAATACTGATGGACTGGAAGGAAAGACTGAAGCGGGCCGTGGAGCGCTGCTGGCAATACCACGGCCCAGCTTCCGCCATCGGCTGGTTCCACTCCCGTGATCTGTTCGGCAGGGAATTCATCATCGGATTCCCTGCGTATCAGGAAATCGTCGGTGGCAAGAGCGACGGCAAGAAGGTGTGGGTTGGCTACCGCCTCTCCGTCACCGAGTTGTTGAAGATCGAACACCTGACGGTGAAGAACATCGAGGTTGCCTCGCCTTGCAGCCACTGTAACCCTCACCCGCTGCTTGACATGGCGGGGACATTCGAGGGGAACGACTTCGACCTGATCGTGCTACTAGAACCGAAATACGACACCGACGTTGCAGAACTGCGTGATGCTGCGACGAAAACCGTGCGACCAATTCAGAGAGGACCACAACCATGATCGCCGTTACCGAAGACAACTTCGACGCCCTACTTGCGAGCAAGCTGCCAGTGCTTCTCGACGTTTACGCCGACTGGTGCCCGCCGTGCCGTCGCATCGCCCCGCTGATCGAACAGCTTGCCGTCGAACTCGAAGGCCGTGCCCTCGTCGCCAAGCTCGATTCGGAAGCATACCCGAACCTGATCGCAAGATTGGGAATCGACTCGTTGCCGACTTTCATCGTGTTCAACGAAGGTGCCGAAGTGCATCGGATGGTCGGGCTTCAGGCACGAGAGACGCTGCTGGATCGTTTGGGGCTGACGAATCTTGGTGGGTAGGAATTTTCGCAAAGATAACAATCGAAAACCTTTTTTGAAAAAAGCTGGGGGCCGGTTCCATACGGCCCCCGGTGTATACGCTGTGACGGGCTTTTGTTTTTATGGGACTCCAAAGTTTTTCGGTGGCCCCAATCCAAAAAATCGCCGGGGGGGGGTAAACGATGGCAAGGCTTAGAATTCAACAAAAGCTGCTGGGACTCCGGTGACAAAGGCAGAAGGCGGAAAGGAAAAATGAACCGGGACTCCACAAATCGGCCACGCTGGGTCCAGCGACTGTTCAAGTTGATCGAGAAGCACTGGCATCATCATGGCCCGTGCAAGTCGATCCACTTCGATGCTCGCTACCTTCCCGACAGCTTTGCGTGGGAAATCGAGGCGGCTCCCGCTTATCAAGAAGTCTTTGGCGGCGAACAAGACGGCCAGCAGGTTTGGACCGGGTTCATCTTCGAGGCCGGAGAGTTTTCACGAGAGACGGGCTTGTGGCTCCAAGACTTCGCTGTGGCCAGCCAGTGCGCCGCCTGTTGTCCCCGTCCGAAGATGATGTTGAAGGGGAAGTTCCGGGGCCACAACGTCTTCGTCACGATTCGGCTTGAGCCGCAAAAGGGGTCGGAACCCGCCGAGTTGCTGGACACGATCACGAAGGAAGTCCGGCCCAGAGAGGAGAAACCATGAGTAACCAGATTCAGATCATCAGCCCGTACTGGCTGCACGCCACTTGGGTTTTCAACGATGACCGGGTGGGCCTCCTACAAGAGCCATTTGTGAGCGGCGTGCCCGAAATGATTGACGACCTCGTGGCCGACATTCCCGATACCCGACAGGGATTCCGGCTTTTGTTCTCGTCCGGTCCATTCCCCGGCTTTCAGCGGAAGCTCACTTGGGTCCGTGAGGAGTTTGGGGGCAACTGGTACAAGGGCGACGAACCACCGATGGAAGGCTGGCTCTGTCCGGCATTGTTCCGGTACTTCGATTCGGCACCGGCTGAGTTGTTCGTGAAGGCTGAGGCGTTGAAGCGGTGAGCCAACCCTTGGTTCCGTGTCCAAGGGTCTATTCCCTGCCAACGCCCTCACCAGCGAGCAGTCGTCGCCCGATACACGCCGACGATCAATGGGAAAGGCACGCAACGCTCCGTCGCAAGCCGCTTGGAAGGCGAGAGGCGGGTGTCGTAAAATGACGCTGATCTGTTGACACGCTTTGACGGGGAATTCGTGACGCTGGCAAGGACGGTGATGGAAATGAAGGGCGAGACACTGCCGACACCGACGAACGCCGCACGACTTGCGGAAGGCGTGGCAGTGCATCGAGGGATTCGATCTGCGGGCGAAGGCTTTGGGCGTCACACCCACGATTTCCACTCGATCACGGTGCTGCTGTCCAGCCCCGGTTCTTCAATCTGGTCTTACGGCGAGGGGAAGTGCCACTCCGTTCGACCAGCGGCGGGAGACGTATTCTTCTGTCCGGCCCATGTGACCACTGCGGTTCGCACCGAGAAAGCGTTCGAGAGCATTCTGTTGTGCCTGTCCCCGGCCATCTTCAACCGTGTGGCCGACGACTCCGGGGGCGTAACTCTCAACGACACTGCCCCGGCGATCATGCGGAAGGACTCGTTCATTCAACGGGTCGTGACTTCGCTTGCAGACGAAGTTGGACGTGAGGAGAGGGCCGGTGGTGAACTCTTCGCCTCATCACTCGCAACCGCCCTCGGCGTTCATTTGAGCCGTGAGTACGCCAGTGGTTCCGAGTCTTACAAACCGGCGGCTCGGCTCTCGGATGACGAGTTGGCCCGGTTGAATCGGCACATCGACCGTAACCTCGACACGCCTCTCACGCTGGAAGACTTGGCATCCCTTGTGGGTCGAAGCCGGTTTCATTTCTCCCGGCTGTTCAAGTCGTCCACCGGAATGACGCCGCACCAGTATGTCGTTCGCTGCCGGGTCGAGCGTGCGAGGGAACTTCTGCGGGCGGGGAGTAGCATCGCTGAAGTGGCGGCGGCGGTCGGATTCGCCAGTCAGAGCCATTTGCACTCGCATATCCAGCGTGTTTTCGGCTGCACCCCCGGCCAACTGGTCAGTCGGCTTCGCAACAGCTAATCCTTGTGTCCGACGACCATGTAGTGCCTTGGCATCGACTCACGCACGACCTCGACCCGAAAGCCTGCCTCTTCGAGTTGCTTCGTCACTTGCGCAGGTTCGAGCCGCATCTCTTTCGGCGGGCCAATCTCCGATTCGACTTCGTACTCCACCACCACGAAACGCCCGCCCTGCTTCAGTCCCTTGTACACTTTCTTGGCGTATGCCTCTTGCCCTTTGACGTGATGCCATGTGTCCAGAGTCAACACGCCGTCCATGCTGGCGGTCTGTAGCTCATGGTCGTCCGGGCCGACCTTGTGTGGCACGATCTTGGCTGGCCCCAAATCCGCACTTCGTTTTGCCAGATACTCGACCATTTCCGCCGAGGCGTCGATAGCAACGACAGTGCCGCCCTGACCCACCGCTTTGCTCAGGTGCGCCACCATGTAGCCCGTCCCCGCACCAATGTCTGCGACCGTCGCTCCCGGCTTCAGGGCCATTACCGCAACGATTTCTTCCGGTTGCTGCCACTTGTCACGTTCCGGGTCGTTCCACTTCTTCGCACGCTCCGCAGGGTCAGCGAAGGCGTGTTTATGGTTGTGATCCCCATGCTTGGGCTGCTCCACCTGCTTGGGTTCCTGCTCGGCGGTCTTATCTTTGCTGACCTCCGTCAAGGCGACCTCCTTCTGCTGGTTGCACCCTACGATGATGGCCGCAACTGCGATTACGAGTGAAAGAACGGCACAGGTCTTCATGGCATCTGTCGGCCTCATCTTGAAGTCTCCCGTTCCCAATCTGACGCCATCCCCGGCATGTTTCAGCAATATACGCAGGCAACTTCGGGCGGTATTCCAAGAGCTTGCTATCCTTTTGCAGAATGTTGCCGTGGCGTCCGTCATCGGTTTCCCGAATCACCCGCCAACGCCCTCGCCAACGGACATTCCTCCCCGTTCATTTCGCCCCGCCGATACCTGGCAAGCAACTCTTTAGATCGCTGGGCCAGCATTCGCCGCACTTCCCGCCGCTTGCCCTTCACCCGTCCAATCGTCATCGAGTCGTAGGCGGTCGTCTGGTGCCGCATCCAAGCGATCACAGCGGCTTCGGCCCGTTGCTCCACGGGAATTCGCTTCGTGCGGGCGACGGTGCCGCTTCCGACCGGCGTGGCATGATCGGCAACCATTTTGGCGAGCCGTTGGGCGAGGTCGGCGTGACTGGGATGGAACGCAAGGAAGCTCACCACGGCCCCGGTGAAGTCTTCGACATAAATCTCTTGGGCCTTTTCCCGTCGCTTGGCATCGGCTTCCTTGCGTTTGGCAAAGCTCTCGGTGGATCGCTCGGCTTCGAGTTCGGCCTGAATCCGCTCAATTGTCGTTGCCGGTGCCCACACGCCCCGTGAGAAGACCTTCCGGCCCTTCTTCTCCTGCACCACCCAATGTTCGCCAGCGGTCTTTACTCTGCGGGTCAGGGCGGCATCACCGGGCGGAAGAAGAACCCAGCCATCAGGCACGGTCAGGACTTTGCCATCGACGGCTTTGACGGTGTTCGGCGTGGGGCCGGGGGTGAAGGTGGTGGTCATCCCTTTCCTGCCTTTTCATCGCCCGCAAACGGCGGCAAGTTCGCTCGAACACGTTTTCCAGTCCCAGAGCCACACAGAAATACGGTAACGAGTTCATCTGCAAGTTCCGGCGTAAGCCGCTCTTTCGGTTTCGACAACCGAGACAGCACGTTGATGTGCTGGTCCATGATGCAGCAGAACACCAGCGCCAACGAGGCCGCATCCCCGCCTTGAAGTTCCCCGGAGTCGAGGCCGTCCTGAATCACCTGAAGCACCACAAGGAAACGCAACTTGGCAACCTCGGCCATGAACTCGGAGATACCGGGAATCATCGGGCCGAAGTGCGTCTGGAACATCACGCAGGGAACACGAGGATCAGCGGCACAGAAGGCAAACGAGCCTCGTATGATCGCACGAAGACGGTTAGCAGTGCCTTTCGTCTCCTGCACGATGCGGCCAAGCTCTCGATACGCCTCATCGTGCTTCCAATGCACGATTCGTTTGAAAAGGTCTTCCTTGTTTGAACAGTAGTAGTACAGCACGGGACGAGTCACACCGGTCGCTTCGATAATCTCCCGCACACTGGCCGCTTCGTAGCCCTTCTCAGCGAATAACGTGAGGGCGGCGTCCAAGAGCCGCTCCTCGGTGTCATTGGTCGGCGGGCGAACCGCTGGTAGCGTCACAGTCATTTCTGAACTACCTTGCGTGGCTGCTTGGTGTCGTGCGTCAGGTTGTCGAAGATGACGTGGATCAAGTCTTCGGTCTTTTCGGCAGACAGGAGAAAGAAGCAGAACAACATCTCGTCCGTCGTGCCGTCGCCCCACGTCACCCGTTTTGGCGGCGAACTTGGATTCGATGGGTTGTCGGCGGAGTTATCGAACACAGCCTCTACGTCGAGGCGGGTTCCGGCAGACAATTTGAAGGGACGCTCGTAGTAGTATTCGTCCTGCCAGTTGTAATTCCAGTTCTGAATGTCGATGAGCGTCTTCACAGTCTTGTCAGGCAAAGTCGCCGTCACCTTCATCGACTTGCCGAGCAGGTGCATGTGCGGCACGACGCCAACCATGATGACTTCCTTCGGCAACGTGTACGACGTGGATCGCTTGTAGTTCTTCTCCCCAGCGGCAATGTCCATTTCGTAGTTCGCCATCCAAATGCTGCCGACGAGTTTGGCCGGTTCCTTCAAAGACTCGGCAACCGGCTTTTTGACGAAGTAGAGTCCAATCTCCGACTGGTCAGTTTCTTCTTTGCCCGTGGGGTGGTAGTGCATCTGCACCACGAGGTCAGAGCCTTTCTTGAGGTAACGGCCCATGCCGTTCGGCAATGGTCTTGGCGTATTGCCGACTGACCATCCTCCCAATGCCCCGGAGGGCAGAAAGCCGGGACCACCGAAGTTGGCATAACCGGGTTCTGGCGTGGCCGCATCCAGCTTGCGAGCAGTACCGCTGTCATCGAGGAATAGCACGGAATGGTGGGCGACTCGCTTGTTGCCGGGGTGGAACTCAACTGCCGCCACGAGTTTGTCCTCGGTGGTGTTGAGCGGAATGACAAAGTTCTGTAGCAGATCGGGGCCGTCAGCTGGAACCGTGAATGGCTTGGCCATCTTCACGATCAGGTCCGGTTGACCCAGCCTCCACCCCTCAGCGAATTTCGGGGCAGGCGGCAGATCGGCGTCATCGCCCTTCGCTCGGCCTGTCTCGGCCCATGTCTTGAAGAGTTCCAATTCTCGATCCGTCAGCCAGCGCTCCCCCACGAACTTGTCATGGCCGGGGGACGGAATCCACGGCGGCATGATGCGGTCATGTGTCACTCGGACGATCTGCTTGGCACGCTTGGCAGTCTGCTCGTAGTCGGCCAGAGCGAACGGGGCAACTTGTCCCTCTCGGTGGCAGTTGAGGCACCGAGATTGAATGATCGGGGCAATGTCACGGGCGTAAGTGACCTTCGCCTTCTCATCACCCCTAGGCGGTGTTTCGATCAAGCATCCCACGGGCTTTGTCTCAGCGACGGCAACTTCCTTGCCGTCGAGGGCAGCGGTGATGGCATCGGCCAAGAACTGGCTCTCAGCCTTGGGCCTCCGTCGCCCAATGGCTTCCCAAGCATTGTCGATGGCCCCCCGATAGACGAGTTGGCTGGCTCGGTCCAGCACGAAGGCTTCTGGGACGTGAGAGGGCTTGAGCGCCTGAAGCAATAGACCGGATGCGTCAAATAGAATCGGGAATGTCGTCTTGAACTCGGTGAAGTGCTTGGTCGCTTGGGTGCGTGTGACGGAAGAGTCGGCCACGATTCCGAACAGGTCCACTTGCTTGCCTGAGAACTTGGCATGAAGCTCGTTGAGCGTTTTGAGGTAGCCGTTGGAGACGGGGCATTCCGTCGAGAGGAAGACGAAAGCCCGGACCCGGCGTCCGTCGTTTTGGTCGAGATTGTGCGTTACCCCGCTCAAGTCGATCAGCGAGAAGTTGGTCGCCGGAATGACGGACTTCTTCGGCTGGGGCTGGTCTTCAGCTAGGGTGAGCCGACACACTGCGGTGATCGCCAGCACTGATACCGCCAAAATCGCCAGAAACGTCTTCATCTCTCGAACTCCAAGGGACCGATTGCCTGTCTCGTGCTGATGATACCTACTTAACGGTCGTTAGGTTTCACGGCAAGAGAAGATTTTTCGGCAACTGCCCGTCAGAACTGGCCCCCATACCGCACGCCCAGCCACACGGTCGGCTCATCCGGCGTCGTCCAATCGACCCGGTGCTTCTTGTGAGCCGGGATGTTCACGAAGTCGCCGGGCTTCATTTCGACCATGCCATCCTCGAACTGCAACCGGGCCGCTCCCTTGAGGACGATGACCCACTCGTACTGAGGCTGGTCGTACCAGAAATCTAGTGCTGAGGCATGGCCGTGGGAAATGATCCGCTCGATTCGCACGTCGGCGGCTTTGATGAGCGTCTGGACGACTTCTTTGGGCAAGTTCTGAGGGAGGTCATCAAGCATATTCCTCACGCTTCCCCCGACCGGCGTACTGCTCGATCCCAAGGGATGAATGCGAGGCACTTCCCGACCATCGACCGTCACCGTCTCCGAGAACATCTGCTTCGGACGCACCCATAAGCCGTGGGCGAATCGAAATCGGTTGGTTCGGGGAGCGCCACCCGCTCGATAATCTTGGCCCCCGGCTCGATTTCCCAAACAACCTGCAACTCTTCCCCCAACCCATCGTCTTCGACGGAAGAGAGGGTCAGCAGGTTCTGCTGCTTGGCGACCGGCAGTTCCATCGCCGGGGACGGCAGGCTGCTCGGTTTGACCTCGTTCACCACCCACGGACGGGAACGCACTTGCACAAGCTGGCCCTGTTCGGGAGCGGCAGTCGTCGCTTGCATTTGGTGCTTCCTCCTCGTCGTGATTGCCAAACCACAGCGTCACTTCGTCGCTTTCTTCCGGGCCACCGCTACTTGCTTGAGCAAGGCATCGAGGTCTTCCCTCTTGAAGAGGCGGTAGTCGTTCACCGGATGGCGAACGGCGATGATCTTTCCGGCGTTGACCCAATTGCGAAGCGTGTTGGGCGAAACGCCCAGATACTCGGCAGCTTCGGATATTCGGAGGTAATCCGAGAGTTTTTCCACTTCGGCGCTCCCCGTCGTGTGCGACCCCGACTTCAAAACGGACCCGGCACTACAAACCTTACCAAAGCTCGTTATACTTGCCAACGAGCCGAGCGGCGAATTTGGGGAAAGCAGCAGGGTGGATGCGGGCCTGCTGGGAAGCCGCTTCGAGATACTCCCGATCCTGCTTCCGAGACGCACAGCAAGGCGTTGACCATGCTCCAAGTCCTTTCAGGCAAGTTTTTTGGCACCGGCAAGGTCAACGAGCAGGAGTTCGATAGCGTCATTTACTCGAACTTTGGCTGGATTCAGCCGGTAACAACCGCAGTCGGCGAGCTTCGGCCCGCTGACGCAAGGGGGACGAGCATCTCGTCGTATGTGTTTCGCTACACGATGCGGTACGAGCGAACGCCCAACGATATTCTCGTCATGCCATCCGGAGATGAAGCGGCTGAACAATTCCGAACGCTTGCTTGCCTGTGGTTCAAGGCGTTCTTCCACCCTGATCGGTATCACGTCGAAATGCTGTGCAGGCAAGAGCCACGCCATGCGTCTGATGGCGGCGTTCCTTCACGATTCGTTGACACGTTTTTCGATCAAAGGTCCATGAAGTCCCTTCAGGAGATTGAGGGATTTGTCAGATTCATCGAAAAGACAATCGGAATGCCGAGAAAGGCGTACCGGCTTCTCATCTCGTGTGCCAGCGCCTTTCTTGATGCACTTGAGGCAATTGACACGAATCGTGACCTTGCCTACTCGATGTTTGTCTATTCCTTGGAGGCGCTCACTCAGGCGAGCGACGGCTTCTCGCCCACTTGGAACGATTTCCCGCAGGACACAAGGTTGCGTCTCGACAAGCAGTTCGCAGACATGCAGCCTCACCATGTCGATGAAATCAAAGCGGCGCTCCTGAACAATCCGCATCTGAAGCTCAAGAAGCGATTCATCGGCTTCATCGGGGCGCATATCGAGGATGCGTTCTTCATCACCGAGGCTCAGGGGCGATCCGCCTTGCCGAGAAGCGAGCTAGATCGAGCGCTCGCCAACCTCTACGACAGTCGCTCTGGCTACGTTCATTCCTTGCAACCAATTCAGCAGCAGTTGAGATTGCCGAATTGGAGTGCGAAGTCTGACTACTTTTCTTGGGACCACGAACCGTTCTTGACGTTTTCAGGGCTTGCAAGGCTTGTCCGACACGTCTTGATTCGCTTCGTCGAGCGACAGCCACTCCTTGAAAAAGAAGAGTATCCCGGTTGGAGGTCAGAGTTGCCGGGAGTCAGTGAAGGCAGACTTGCACCGAGGTATTGGGTGGGTCGCACGGACAACCTGAGAAAGGAACAGGCGGTTTCTCGTTTCAATGGATTCCTGTCACATCTTGCTTCGCACATACACCAAGTTCCCTTTGAACTGCCGGATGTGCGACCACTGATGCAAGAGATTGAATCGCTGGTGCCTCGATGTAGCCCCTCGGATCGACGGGTGTGGCTGAGTCTGTACTGCCTCATCAACTGCATCATCAGAGAGGCCGACCGACGGCCCAAGTGGGAACAGTTTCTTGCCAAATATGAACCGGATACTGATGCCTGCGCCATCGAACAGCTTGCCAGCCGGACGGTTCTCTTGAACGGCTTCCCGTGGACCGTGGCGGAATGTGAGCAGGAATTTGAGCAGTATTTGAAGGCCAAGTACAAAGCAAGGGCAATCAACCTGCCTCGAATAGTTGAGGTCGCAATCATGGCAGAGATTGCCAATATGCACCTGACCGAAGGTGCGACCGATAGATTTCGAGGCTGGATTGACCGGGCAGTTCTGGATGCTGCGGGAAGTCTCGACACTCAGGCTTACCTTCAGGAGTGCCGTGCAGCTTCAACAAGGGTCAGCCTTGTGAAGATACTCCGAATTCCAGATTCGGCTCTTCGGAAACCGATGGATTCTCCCGGTAGCGATACCGTCGATGCGAGACGAGGCTGGATCAGTGATAACGCATATTTCCGCTGGCTGGCCGAAGGCTGCAAGCATGGTGACGATCTGCGGCATTGGCGTGAAGCAGAAGCGGCATTCGTTGAACTTGCGGAATCTGGCGTCAAGGAGCAGTGATTACCACCAATGCGAATCCTCTTCCTCCACGGCTGGCACAGCGTTCCGGGCGGCGTCAAGCCGACGTACCTGAAGGACCACGGACACACCGTCATCAATCCGGCCCTCGATGACGACGATTTCGAGGCTGCTGTCCGCACCGCCCAAGCCGAGTTCGACCAGCACCAGCCGCAAGTTGTTGTCGGCAGTTCCCGTGGCGGGGCTGTCGCCATGAACATCAACAGCGGCACCGCCAAGCTCGTTCTGCTGTGCCCAGCTTGGAAGAATTGGGGAACGGCCAAGACGGTGAGGCCCGATACCGTGATCCTGCACAGCCGGGCCGACGACGTGATCCCGTTTGCAGACAGCGAAGAACTGGCAGGGAACAGCGGGGCCAAGTTGATGGAAGTCGGCAACGATCACCGGCTGGCTGACCCAGAGCCGCTGGCGGCGATGTTGAAGGCGTGTGAGGTTGCAGGATGAAGCCGATCACGTTCGCTTGCCACGAAACGCTGCCGCTGGCCCCCGAAGAGATTGCCGAGCAAATCCTCGATGTGGCAAAGTGGCCGGACTTTCGAGGATATGGGCCGATCCCCGGCATCAAGTCGGCTGAATTCGAGACGAGAACACCGAACGTCATCGGCTCCCGCATCCGGGTGACGAACTTGGACGGTTCAAACCATGTCGAAGAAATCGTGGAGTGGCAACCGGATCGGCGGATTCAGCTTCAGATGGGGAATTTCTCCAAGCCGTTGTCCCGCTTGGCAGCCAGCTTCGTGGAAACATGGGAGTTCGAGCGGGTCGGTAGCGAAACCAGAGTTGTTCGTTTCTTCGAGTTGAACGCCAATTCGATGCTGGCGAGGCTGGTACTCTGGTTTATCTCGATCTTCTTGAAGCGGGCCATCGCTCGTCATCTGACCGAAATGAAGCACGCTGCGAAGGAGTCTTGAATGCTGGGGCCATCTCCCGATGATCCGCACCCGATGGAGGGATTCCCGCAGGTCGGGTTCCTGAAGCCGCTGGTCAAGAACCCGAACATTGTGGTCGGAGATTACAGCTACTACGACGATCCTGAAGGCCCGGAGCAATTCGAGGCGAAGTGCGTTCTGTACCACTTCCCGTTCATTGGCGACAAACTGGTGATCGGCAAGTTCTGTGCGTTGGCCCGTGGCGTGCGATTCATCATGAACGGGGCCAATCACCAGATCGGCGGATTCTCGACGTACCCCTTCTACATCTTCGGCAATGACTGGGAGTCGGTGACGCCGCAGCCAAGCGACTTTCCGTACAAGGGCGATACCGTCATCGGGAACGACGTGTGGCTCGGCTACGACGTGCTGGTGATGCCCGGCGTGAAGATCGGGGACGGGGCGATCATCGCCGCCCGGTCAGTGGTCGTGAGCGACGTACCGGCCTATTCGGTTGTTGGCGGTAATCCGGCCAAGGTCATCAAGCAGCGGTTCCCCGATGAAGTCTTCAACGAACTGCTGGCGGTCAAATGGTGGGACTGGCCGGTGGACAAGATCACTCGGAACCTGCCAGCCATCGTCGGGGCCGATCTTGCGGCTCTGAAGAATGCAGAATGACGGGAAAGGGGAAAGACACCATGACCACCTACACCCACATCCTCGATCTGGCCAAGGAAGCGGAGCCGCCTGCGGACGGCATTTTGAGCCGGACGATCTTTCAAGATGACAGGATCAAGGCGGTAGTCTTCGGCTTCGGTCAGGGACAGGAGCTTTCGGAACACACGGCAGCGAAACCGGCGATGCTCTTCTTCGTGAAGGGTGAAGCCAGCGTCGGCTTGGGCGACGAAACTCAAGAGGCGCAATCGGGAACGTGGGTCCACATGCCCGCCAACTTGAAACACTCGATCAAGGCGAAGACGCCTGTGGTCATGCTGCTGGTACTGCTCAAGTGACCCACAAGAAGCCCAACCTGCCGACGAAGATTTGCCAGGTCTGCAACCGCCCCTTCGCTTGGCGGAAGAAGTGGGCGAAGGTCTGGGAGCAAGTTCGATACTGCTCCGAGGCGTGCAGGAAAAAATCAGGGCGATAGCGGGGCCGCTACAGCGCCTCGCCTTCTGAAGTGAGCGTCTCTCCCTACTACCCACAATCCCGACACACCTTACGTTCGGGCTTCGGATCGTAGTCGATCATGTTTCCTCGCCCATCGAACTCAAAGTGGCAGCACTGGTCAAGAACGCCCCTGAGCATGGAACGTCCCCGTTGAATGCGGGACTTGGCCCCAGACAGCGATAAGCCCAAGCGGTCGGCAACCTGCTGCTGGGAAAGTCCCTCCATCTCGGCCAGTTGCACGGCCTCCCGGTAGCTTTCCGGCAATGATCGAATCATCTCGTCCAACCAACCACCGCCACGATAGCGGAGTTGGCTCAAATGATCTTCGCCTTCAGCAACGGGATCAGTATCGCCAAGTGCCACGGTCGCATTCGGAATTTTCCGGTGATGGTCGTGAATGACGTTTCGAGCGATCTGGTACACCCACGCAGCGAGACGGACTTCATCCTTGAGCGTTCCAATGTTGCGGTGAACCCGCACGAATGTCTCTTGAAGCAAATCATCGGCAACTTGGTCGTCGGAAACCCTGCGGCGAATGAACCGCCGCAGGTCCGTACTCAACTGTGTCCAGATCGCATCGGTCGTTGGCTGCTGCGTCGTCATCGTCAAACCTCGGTACGCATCACACGAAACAGGCACAGGCGTTCGACCGCTCTTTGCCCGTCACAGGCTCATCCGATTCAGGCAATACCGTGCAGCAAGCGGCCTTGTCGTCACAGCAACCGGGCCGGTCGCTGCAACACTCGGTCTGACTTGAATGGTGTTGAGCGCCATCGTTGTCGAGAACGACGTACACTTCCCACTTGTTGCCGTCCGGGTCGGTCGCCCACACCTTGTTTTGAACGGCGTAGCAGCACGTCACCTTTTCTTCGATGGCGGTTTGCAACCCGGCGTTCTTGAGACGGTCGGCAACCTTGCTGACCGCTTCGGTCGATTTGACCTGAATCCCGAAGTGAGCAACCGAGTTGTTCGGGCCGGTCGCTCCCCCGACTTCATTCAGGGCCAAGTTTACGGGCGGCTCGGCAACCTCGAACTTGGCATAGCTGGGCCGGGTCTTCGTCGGCCCCTGACCGAAAAGGGTCGTGTAGAAGGCGACCGACCGCTCCAAACTCTTCACAGCCAATCCCATGTGGATGCGGCTTTCCGTCTCGAACTGCACGGCGGATTCATTTTTCATGGCTCTGTCCTTTCGTCTCGATTTCGTTTCGGCTGACGATCAGCCTTTCCGACCATACAGACGTGGGCGAAGCGAAAAAGACGCAACGAATCGCCATGTGGCAAGGGATCGCACTTCGGCTTCAGCTATCAAGGGTTGACTTCCGATCTATTAGACTATACAGTGTAGTCGTGTAGGAGACAAGACGAAATGAAGACCAGAACCGCCAAGAATGCCGACGCCAGTTGTTGTGCCAAGCCCGACTTGAAAGAGCGGCCATTGCTTTCGCCCATTCAGGCAGGCGGTTTGGCCGCTGTCTTCAAGGTGCTGGCCAACGACACCCGGCTGCGGTTACTGCACGCTTTGGTCCGTGCGGACGAACTCTGTGTCACCGATCTTGCTGCATCGGTCGGCATGAAGCCGCAGGCGGTGTCGAACCAATTACAACGCCTGTCCGACCTCGGAATCTTGGCGGCACGGCGAGAGGGGAACAACATCCATTACCGACTTGTGGACCTCTGCGTTCGGTCGCTGATGGATCAAGGGTTGTGCCTCATGGAAGAAGTCAGCGACCGCAGCCAAGGCCGGACAAGGAAGAGCTGTTAGTGCAGAGCCAATCGAAAGGGAAACTCGTGAAGAAGGTCATATTCGTCTGCGTCGAGAACTCGAACCGGAGTCAGATAGCCGAGGCGTTCGCCCGTATCCACGGGGCCGGTAAGGTCGAGGCGCACAGTGCTGGTTCCCGACCATCAGGGCGAGTGAACCCGAAGGCGGTCGAAGCCATGAGGGAACTCAGTTACGACCTGACCACGCACACGTCGAAGGGGTTGGACGCCTTCGACGGCAAGGAAGTGGACGTAGCCGTCACGATGGGCTGTGGAGATGAATGCCCGCTGGTCCTCGCCAAGCAACGAGTGGACTGGAAGATTCCTGACCCCAGAGACATGACGCCGGAACAGTTTCGGGAAGTTCGGAATCTGATCGAATCGAAGGTGAAGGAACTGATCGCAACGCTGTAACCAAGGCGTTGATAAGGAGAGAGAAATGGCAACTATCCAAGTTTTCGACAAGCCGATGTGCTGTTCGAGTGGTGTGTGCGGGCCGGATGTGGACCCGGCACTCGTCACGTTTTCAGCCGACCTTCAGTGGTTGGAGCAGCAAGGCGTTCAGGTCCAACGCATCAACCCGGCTCATCAGCCGACACTGTTCGCCGCCAATGAGTTGGTGCGGCAAGAATTGCAGAAGCATGGAAGCGGCTGCTTGCCGTTGGTCGTCGTGAACAATGCCGTGGTCAGTCGAGGGGGCTTCCCAGATCGTCAGCAGTTGGCGGATTGGGCGGGCGTCACCGTCAATGAACTCCCGGTGATTAAGACCGGCTGCTGCGGTGGTGGAGTCAAACCAACAAGTTCTACGTCCGGCTGTTGCGAACCAGCTTAGATCGAGAGGGATGCCATGCGTTTCCTGAAACAGCCGACACGACTTCTGTTCTTCACGGGCAAAGGTGGAGTCGGCAAGACCTCCTTGGCGTGCGCCACGGCGGTCGCCCTCGCAGACCAAGGCCGAAAAGTCTTGCTGGTCAGCACGGACCCGGCTTCCAACCTTGGGCAAGTCTTCGGAGTCACGATTGGGGAACACGAACCGACGCCGATCCCCGGTGTTGCCGGACTGTTCGCCCTGAACATCAACCCCGAAGCGGCGGCACAGGCATATCGGGATCGGATTGTCGGTCCCGTGCGTGACGTGTTGCCTGCGGAGACAGTCAGGGGGATGGAGGAGCAGTTGTCCGGGGCGTGTACCACGGAGATTGCAGCGTTTGACGAATTCACGGGACTGCTGACCGATGGCGTGGCGACTGGCAAATACGATCATGTCATCTTCGATACTGCTCCCACCGGCCACACATTGCGGCTCCTGCAACTGCCAACCGCATGGAGCAATTTCCTTGAGAAGAACGAGTCCGGCGCTTCCTGCTTGGGGCCGCTGTCAGGCTTGGAGAAACAACGGCATCAGTACGCTCAAGCCGTGGCGGAATTGGCCAACGGCGACACTACGACGGTTGTTCTCGTCTCACGCCCCCAGAAGGCTTCATTGGCCGAAGCGGATCGCACCAGTCACGAACTGGCGACCTTGGGCATCGTGAATCAGCAACTCGTTATCAACGGGGTCATGCCGGACAATGGCAGCGGCGACCCACTGGCGGCCTCGCTGCGACAGCGGGAAGAAGCGGCCATGCACGCTCTGCCGGGTTCCTTGGCGTCGATGCCGATGGTTCAGGTTCCGCTACAGCCGAGGAACATGGTCGGCATCGCCGCTTTGCGGGCCTTGCTTTCGGAACAAGCCGACGCATCATCTCTACCTCCGAGTGCAACGGCCCAAGCCGGTCAATCGCTTCCCACGCTGTCCGAACTGATTAACGCCATCGAAACGGATGGTCATGGGCTGGTGATGGTGTTGGGCAAAGGAGGCGTCGGCAAAACGACCGTCGCTGCGGCCATTGCTGTTGATCTTGCTGCCCGTGGTCATGCGGTGCATCTGACCACGACGGACCCTGCCGCCCACCTGTCGATGACGGTGGAATCCAATCTGCCCAATCTCACGGTGAGCCGGATCGACCCGCAGGTGGAACGGGATCGCTACCGCCAGCATGTGATGGAGACGAAAGGACAGAATCTCGATGAGGCCGGGCGTCGTCTGCTCGAAGAGGATTTGCGTTCGCCCTGTACCGAAGAGATTGCGGTCTTTCAGGCGTTTTCACGGGTCATGCGGGAGTCCAGAGAGAAGTTCGTCGTCGTGGACACCGCTCCTACGGGTCACACGCTTCTGTTGCTCGATGCCACGGGTTCTTATCACCGGGATGTTGTCCGTCACCTGCGGCCCGGAACCCAAGTGGTCACTCCGATGATGCGGCTGCAAGACCCCTCGCAAACCAAGATGCTCATCGTTACGTTGCCGGAAACGACTCCGGTGTTGGAGGCAGAATCGCTTCAGGCTGATCTGCGTCGAGCCGGGATCGAACCGTGGGCGTGGGTCATCAATTCCTCTTTGACTGCGGCCTCGCCAAGTAACCCCTTGCTGGTGGCACGAGCCAATGAAGAGCGGCCACACATTGAGCGAGTCCAAAAGAATGTCGCACGAGTGGCAATCATCCCTTGGCTCGCTCAAGAGCCGGTTGGAAGCGAAAGGCTCTTGGAACTTGCACGATCCAAAGCGGGAACGTGTGCTTCAAATTGATTTCCTCATCGGGAGGATGTGCAAGAACACGTCAGGAAATATCTGGGAGTAAAAACCTACTTACCGAATAGATGGGAGAGGATTCTCCCATGCGATTCCCAGAAGCCCCGAACATTCTCCATGCCGAAACCGCCGAAGAACTGCTCCGCTTCTTCGACCGCTTTCCTGTTTTGAAGGTCGCCGGTTTCTCGCTCTGGTCTTTTGACGAGATGACTCCCGAAGCGGCACAGGTCATTGCCGACAGCGGCATGGACATTCTGTTTCTCGATTCCGTGCGGGTCGTTTCCCCTGAAGTGATCTGCATTCTCGTTGAATCGCCGGTCAGCTTCCTCAGCCTCGGCGGTTTGGTGGAAATCTCGCCGGAAGTCGCTGAACTCCTTTCTGGCTTCCGTGGGTCATGTCTCAAATTGGATGGCCTGACCGACGTTGCCCCAGAAATTGCAACGATTTTGGCCCACTTCCCCAAGCTGCTCTCCTTGGGCGGGATCAAGAGCCTTGGCACCGCTGCTGCCAAGGCTCTGGCTCAACATCGTGGCGACTTGATGCTCGATGGTCTTCTGTACTTGCCCGAAGACGTAGCCAAGGCAATCGCCCGGCACGAAGGCACGCTGCTCACGTTCGAGTCGCTGCGGTTCCTGTCCGATGGAGCGGCGAAGGCGTTGGCGGGCTATGGGGGAAAGTTGGAGATTCCGATTGTGGAAATGGGAGTAAACGCCGCCTTTCCGAATATATGGTGTCGAAGCTCGGATAGGCCGGGCTGAGAAGAACACCAGCAAACGGAGAGCGGGCGATGGCCACAGCTACGAAGGGGAAGAATAGGAAAAGAAGAAGTCCAAGAATGCCGCCCAGCAACACAAGGAACATGTCCACTCATTGAAAGAGCAAGTCGGACGGAATTTTTCCAAGTGGCGAATGGCCAACCCGAAAGCAACTCTTGCTGACCTACGGAGGTTCCTTGAGATAGTACATGCAGAACTCTCCACCTTTCACGAAGAGCAGGACGTTGAAGAGTTTCGAGATGATCTTCACTTCGCTGACCAATACCTCGATGAGTGGGGAAAGCCAGATGAAGATCACTCGCCTATCACCGCAGGCTACCGGGCCGAGTGTGTCCTCGATGACTTTGAAAGTGTTCGGGAACTGATCGAAAAACTCTCGCCGTCGTATCGAGTCAGTCGTCTCCCGAAATGGAAGCCAAAGTCGAAGTAGCCGCCCTCGCCGCTACCGTCCCCAATTCGTCGCCGTGATGCTCAGTTGCAGTACCGTCGCTATGGACACCCAGATGAAGTACGGCACCTGAGCCACGGCGACCCAGCGGTGGTGCTTCCAGATCGCCACCGCTGCCCAGATGATCGTGCCCCAGACGATCAGAATGTCCACCGAGGCCAGCGGCAGGTTCCTCATCCCGAATTGAATCGGCGTGAAGATCACGTTGGCCACGAGGTTGATGGCGAAGGGCAAGGCGACCAGCCACGGCAATTTCTTTCGTATCGCCTGCACGAATACGAACCCGAAGCTGACGAGGATGATTGGGTAGAGAATCTGCCAGATCAGCCCGATGGTCCCCGGAGCCGGAGTCCAGCTTGGTTTGGAGAGCGAGTTGTACCAGTCGAGCCAAGTCATCCCTGTTCGTTCTCCGTAGATGCGGGTGGTCTTTACCGGACCATTCACGCCGTCTTGAGTGGCGGCATTCCGCAAACCCTTTGGCCAGCCTCCGATCCCGTTGGGAAACGGTCGTGGCCCATCAGCGTGTTTCACTCGAATCAGTCGTTTCACCAATCAGTGAAATCGCCGTGAAAAGTGAAAATCACGACCTGAAGCCACAGGAAGCGGCCTATCCGGTGCCTCCCATCAAATTACCATCAAATAAGAACAGGACGCACAGCAAGCTGTAACTGGCTACTTCCACGGGACTTACAGTCGGCGCACTTGCCGACCCTGCCTCCATTCGCCTGAAACGTCAAATAGCCGTCAAATAAGCGGCCCCCACGGTTCAGGCCCAAAACGGCAGGTAACTGGCGTACTTCTTCCCCTGATCTGGATCGAACGGCTTAATCAGGCTGGCGTCGAGAGCCTCTGCAATTATCCGGGAGGCTTTGGCGGCGTTGTGTTCCTCGATCCCGAATCGTTGCCTCATCGAAGAATTCGTCATCCGGCTTCCCGTTACGAAGCATAGGCAAGCGTGCTGGTAGCAGGCCCGTATTCGCTCTTTCGAGTCCATTTCGTTCAGCTTGCGAGGAGCGAACAGCGTGGCCTTTGTGAAACCCGGCTGAGTCGTGGTGATCGCCGTGAAGTCCGGGGCGGGAAGTTGAAATGCCTCTACCGCTTCGATCACCTTGTCGATGCCAGTCCCGGCCTCTTCGCAAATCTTCATTCGCCGCATCACTGCCGCCAGAGTTTCGTTGCGGGACTTCGGCGGGGTGTCGATGAAGCGTAGTGTGTCCACCAACGGCTCACCGGGGTTCGTGATTTCCATTCGGTTATCGAAAATCTCCACCATCGGCCCCGTGCCGGTCACGGAGAACTCTTGGTGAATCAAGCAGTTTGCCACCAACTCCCGGATGGCCCTCTCCGGGTAGACTCGAACCTCTTGGCGGAAGGCTTGGCCGATGGGTTCGTTCTGCGGCAACTGCGAATTGATGAATGCCACTGCCGCCTCGAACGCCACGGCGTAGCCCATCTGCGACGGGGCGTCCCTCCATTCCCGCTCGGTGTTTGTCCGGCCATCGCCCTTATACTTGATGATCCGCAGAGCCTTCCGCCCCAGCCACTCGAATTTGTTCAGGTCGGTGGCAAACAGGATCGCACCGAGGTTCGTTACGTCAAACCGACTGCCGGGCTTCGGCAGGATCAGCACTTCGTCCACCAACTTCCCAAGAATGCCCTGTTGGTCGGTTGGCAGCGGGATTTGCAAAAGTTTGAAGCAGCGGTCGAAATCGAGCAGTTTCAGCACGTCCGGCCCGTCCACGTCGGCCTTGGCGATGCCTGTCTCGAATGGTTTGCGGGACAGTATCGCCCAAAGCTCTCGCTCCTTCTCCGTGTACTCCTTGAGCTTCTTGGTCAGGCTGCCAATACGAACGAACTCCTCGCTGCCGAAGCGTACCGGAGCTTGGCTGGCCCGTGGAATCTGGAACAGCACCACCGGCACGCCTTGGTGCGACCACTCGAAGATTTGGAAACTGACTTGCGGGTGCTGCGACCGCATCAGCCAGTTTTCCAGTTCCTCGTTCCCTTTCTTGCCTGCCGGGGTCGAAAGGTTGTGCCGACTACCTTTTTCGTGCTATCCTCCACGCCCCAAACCAAGTAGCCAAACTCCCGCCCGTGGAGCGCCGCCGAGTTCGCCAGAGCGGAAATCCGTTCGGCAATCATGTCGGGGTTGTCGTTGTTATGCTTCCACTCCACCCATTCCGTCTCGGCGGGGAGCGAGAGCAGTTCGACCAGCAAGGCCGAGAGTTGTGTGGGGGTCATGGTACGGCCTCTGGTGCAACGCCTGTCGAGGCAGTTCGCCAACAAAAAACTGACCGGCCCTCGGTGTCAGAGGGGCGGTCAGTTGATGCTACGATATCGAGTTGGCGATGCACCCTAAATGCACCGTATTCCGGGAAATGCACCCTATTTTGGGCACTTTCTGGGAATTTTCGATTTCCGCAAGTCATTGACATGTAACGACTTGTGAAAATCTCGATCATCTATCTATCTCACCCATGACGATGTCGAGGCTACCGATGATCGCCGGAATGTCCGCGATGAGGCAGCCGCGGGCGATCTCGCGAATCACGCTAAGATTTAAGAAACTCGATGATTTGGCCCGCACTCGCAGCGGCACAACAGGTTTATCGGCTCGGCCGACAACATAAAATCCCATCGCTCCGCGAGGGCATTCCGTTTCTAAATAAGCTTCGCCGGCCGGCAGATGTCGCGGTGGTTCGACCCGATGGCCCAAACGTGTCTTGAGCAACTCGTTGTAGGCGACCTCAGCTTTTTTGCGTTCTTCGGGGGAGCGCTTTGCCTGTTCGGCCAGATGCTTTTCGCGGGCGGCGAGGAATTCGTCTTGAAGTTTCTCGTAGCGTCCCAGGGCTTGTTCGATGATCGCGATGCTCTGGACGACTTCGATCATCCGGACGAAGAAACGGTGCCAGCAATCTCCAATGACTGCCTCATTTGGCTTTCGATAAGGGATGCCGAAATGCTCATCATCAAAAGGGGGTTGAGCCACTTGAAACGAATAGGTTTCATAGCCACAGTAAGGTTCGAGTTTGCGGAGATCCCATTCGGGGTCGCCGGCCCGGCGATCGAGCGAACCACGCAACACGGGTCCTGAGCAAGCATGCGAGAGGGCCACCTGTTTCGGCAGAACTCCAACACCGGCTGTTCGCGAAATGAAAATATGATTGGTCGTTAACAACGCATGATATTCAGGAACGCGCTTTTTAAAGTAGTTGAGGAACGTCCGACATTGACCCACCCAACCCAGAGGCAAATCGTCATGCGGGCCACCAATCGTAAGATAACTATAAGTCAAACGAGCGCCACAAGCAGCTTCAAACAGATCCAGAATCATCTCGCGTTCGCGAAAAGCATATAAAAAAGGACTAAACGTCCCTAAATCCAACCCATAGGTCCCCATCCCGACTAGATGGCTGGCAATGCGGTTCAACTCGGCGATGATCACGCGGATAACGTCGGCCTTCTGTGGTACTTTGAGGCTGCACAGCTTCTCCACGGCTAGGCTATAGCCGAGGTTCATATTCATGGCGGACAGGTAGTCCATGCGATCGGTGTAGGGGATGAACTGAATCGGTGTGACATTCTCCCCGATCTTCTCGGCACAGCGGTGGAGGTAGCCCAGATGCGGCGTGACCTCGCGGATCACCTCGCCGTCCGTAGCCAAGAGCAGCCGCAACACCCCGTGGGTGCTGGGATGTTGAGGCCCCATGTTGACGAGCATTTCGTCCGTGCGAACGTCGAATTCGATCAACGTGGGGGTGTTAGGCTGACGCGGCGGGGAGACAATCGCCATGCTTAACGTCCTCGGATGCCGTGATATTCCAAAGGATATTCATAATCTTTGCGTAGTGGATGCCCGACCCAATCCTCAGATAAGAGAATTCGACGTAAATCGGGATGTCCAACAAAATTCACGCCTAACAAGTCAAAAACTTCGCGTTCATGCCAATCGGCTGATCCAAATAAATGACTAACTGTTGGCGCTTCGGGTAGTTGTCCCACTTGATCATCTTTCCAGCGGGGCAAAATCACCTTGATGGTAATTCGATGCCGATGTTGAAACGATTGCAAATGATAAACAACTTCCAGGTGAGGCTCGAAGCCGGCCTTGGCCGCTTTCTTGGGGTCGGGTTCCAGATAATCCACGCCCGAGATGTTGTGCAACAAATCAAACGCCAGATCTGGCTCGTTACGCAAAAAGGCCATCACCTCAGGTAGGGCTGAGGGCCGCACAATTGCAAACGGATCGAGTGCCTCTGGATGGACGCTGAGAACCGCTTCGCCGCATCGCTCACGCAGCTGGTGCAGAATTTCTACAGTCGGCAGCAAGGGCAGGGCAGGAGGGGAGTTGCTCATGGCTTGGCGGGCACGGCCTCTTCTTTGGTTCGCTTGGCAAAGGCCATTTGCTTTTCTAAGGCCCGTCGCGGATCGGGGTCGCTGAGGTCCGGCGGCAACAGGGTCCATCCCGTGCGAGCCGGGATGGGCGGCGTCACCGGGGTGTTGGGTGTAAACTGTCGCATCGCACGGATCTTATCTTGAATACGCATCAAGCCTTCGAGCAGGGCCTCGGGGCGCGGCGGACAGCCCGGCACGTAAACATCGACCGGCACAACTAAATCAACACCTTTGACAACGTTGTAGCCATATTTGTAGTAGGGACCGCCGCCGCAGGTGCAGGCTCCCATCGCAATGACGAATTTTGGATCGGGCATTTGATTGTACAGACGCCGCACGCGGCTGGCCATCTTGAAGTTGACCGTACCCGCCACGATCATCAAATCGGCCTGACGCGGCGTCGCCCGAAAGGCTCCAGCACCAAAGCGATCCAGATCATAGCGACTCGCTCCCGTGGCCATCATTTCGATAGCACAACAAGCCAAGCCGAAGGTCATGGGCCACAGACTGGATTCGCGAGCCCAGTTGATGGCTTGGTCCAGCGTCGTAGTCAGGACGTTTTCTTCGGAACGACTATCGAGCCAACTCATCGTATCCTCCAGTGGACTTGAGGGCTTCCCTGGTAGGGGGAGGTTGTATCGCCCGGACCCATTCCAAATCACCCCTTCGCCATAAATAGGCAAAACCGACCAAGAGTACGCCAAAAAACACGGCCAGTTCAACCAAAGCGGTTAGGGCCAAGTTGTGGCTAGTCTGTTGGATGGAGTCAAACTGGGAGGGACTGGGTTGGTTGCCCGTTTCAAGTCGTTGTCTCTCTTCATGGAAATCCGTCGCGCCCCGCAGCAGATAACCGTCATAACGCCAGATGGCCTCGTCTTCGGGTGTCAGCGGTTGACCGGTGCGAATCTTTTGCGCGACTTGTTCCTGTTGTTGCCGCATGTCTGTCAGGGTCTCGTCGTCGAGCTGAGCCATCTGGGCAAAATGTTTCATCAGGCCATCGGTTCGTTCGTTCAAGCCGCTGACGTGTGGATTGGCTAGATCGATCACCCGTGTGGCATAGGCTCGATACTCGGCAGCGTTGTGCGGACGGGGAGTGTTGGCCACGGCGTTGGCTTTGCCAAAAACCTCGGCCCACGGGAAGAAGAAAATCACCTCGACATCGAAGATCACAAATAATAAAGCAACCACATAGTAACGTACATCAAACTGAATCCAGGCCGTGCCAACGGATTCTTCGCCGCATTCGTAAATAGATTGTTTCTCGGGGTTGGGGCGGGCGGGACGAAGTAGGGCACCAATTAACAAGTGGACTAAGATGAACAGCCCGCCCACCGCCACAAAAACCATCACATAACCAATCAACGGCATAGCAACAATTCTCAGGCAGATGCAGCAGGTGTCGAGGTCGAGGTGGCTGACGCCGAAGCTGCGGACGTATCGGGTGGTTTGACCCAAACCGGCAAAGCGACTAGCTTGCTGGCCGCGACTGCCGTGGGATTGAGAGTGTCCTGTCCCCAGGCGGTTTCCAAGGGAAGTTTGGCAAAGTCGATGATGCAGCCATCACGGCTGTAGCAGGATTGATCGAAAGTGGAACCCATGAAGATACAATCCACGGGGCAAGGATCGACACATAAGGCACAAAACATGCATTTGGTGTAATCAATGACAAACGAATTGACACGCAAGCCCTTTCCAACGGGGTTTTTCTCTTTTTCGATGTAGATACAATCCACCGGACAGGCTCGCACGCACCGATCACAGCCGATGCAAGTGGTCAGATCAAACCGGTGGAACCCCCGATAGCGTGGTTGAACGGGCACGGGTAGTTCGGGGTACTGATAGCGTTCGGTATAGGTCCGGCGCTGGAACGTCTTAACCAAGTACCACAGCGTTAGGTAAAGACCTTGTGCGACGGTGGCCACGGAACGAAAGAGGTTACCGAGCCAAACGCACATGAACAAATACTCCCTAGATCAGATCGGGCCACTGTCATTATGTAGAGTGTTGAACGTTCAGACAAGTCAAGCCGTTTTTTTGTTTGCGTTGCATTTTTCCTGAGCTAGGCTGTAAGAGGTGGCATGGCGCGCTCATTTCGGAGAACCGTTGAATGGCCCCCACGCGTGACGAATCGTTCGACCCGACGCAGCCTACTTTAATCGTCAAGTACGGTGCGACAAAGAAGAAGTACCGGCCCCTGCTGCGTGATATTGTCGTTTTGGGCCGGGGCCAAGGCTGCGATATTGGTCTGGTTTCCCCCGAGGTGGCCCCGGTTCATTGCGTGTTGCTGCGTCTGCCCACGGGCTGGGTAATCCGTGACTGCTCGGGCCGCGCTACACGCGTCAACGGCCAACCGATCATCGAAGAGCCGCTCAAAGACGGCGACATCATCACCCTGGGGACGTTTAGCTTCGAGGCCCATCTGCCAGCTAACTCGACTAGCCCAACGGTATCGGCCGGTGGCAATGCGGCCGGTGGCCATGCAGCAGCCGGGACCAACTGTGACGAGAACCATCGGATCCATCGGTTGGAACGCTCACGGCGAAAACTGGTGGAGCAAGCGTTGCGGCTACGTCAACGAGTGCGTGAACTCGAAGCCGACGACGAGGCACGAACCCGCCAGCAACAAGAACTCGATCGCATGGAAGAGTTGTTGCGGGCGACCCGCAAAGAGATAATTCAGAAAAATCAAGCCCTGGACAAACGACAAGCGGAGCTAGACGCCTACGCTCGACATCTCAAACGCGAAGCGCAACAGTTGCGCGAACAAGCCCATGAGACCGAGGCCGAAGCAGTCCGTCTCCAGGTGCAAAACGACCAGGAACGTCGCCGACTCGAGCAGTTGCAGGCGGAACTCCAGGCTCGACTGCAGGAATTGGAAATGGTCACGGACTCTTTAGAGGCTGAGCGAGAAGCTCTCTCCGCCGAACGCGAACAACTCTTTCGCGAACGCGAATACCTCGAAGAACAACGTCGTCTACTCATCCGCGAACGGCAGCAGGCCGAGTCGGATCGAGAAACCAAGATGGATTCGCCAAGCCGCATCGAGTCGGCCCGAAAACTCCTCGAAGCCCTCAAAAATCGTCGGCAATAGCGGACGTGTTCGTACCCGTTCCGGGACGAGGTGATGGCTCCCAAACAGGTGATTCGCCCACGAAGCCAATCTGCTTGTGCGTACCGTCGCAGAACGGTTTGTTGGCCGATTGCCCACAGCGACACAAAGCCACCAAGGGCTTGTCGCCGGGTAGGGGAATCTCCTCACCGCGATGATTCACCAAGCGAAAGGGGCCGTGAATCACCAGCGGACCATTTTCACGCAACCGAATGGTCAGCGGTTCAGACGTCGAGTCAGCCAAGGCATCACTCCATGCTAGTTAATTCGCTGCGGGGATATTTCATAAAGTAAAAGGCAAGTTTGCGAGCGGCACGGGCCAAGAACTCCTGGCGAAACTTGGTGGGGTGGGTGTCGTTATCAATCGGTACGCCCCCGCGTTCTTCCGTGGGATAGACAAAGGTAAAAGGCATCGCCGAGGGCGAATCCTCGGGGTTTTTCACATCACACAGCGTGACAGTAATATTGGTCTTGCCACTGAGCATGTTCACATTCTTAGGATTCTTCATGCTCATGGAATGAATGTCGAGATAAATCACATAGTCGGCGTTGAACTTCTTACCGATCTCGGTCAGTTCCAGACTTTTCCAGCGCGGGTGCATGTTTTTGTATTCTTCCACCTGTCGCTGGGGCACCAACTCGATCTTCTCCCGAAAGGCCGCTGCCAGCGCTTTGATCTCCCGAGTCAGATTTTCCGCCAACTCACGCTCGGCATGGAGAAAATCGGTGTCCAAGTCCAAAGCCGCATGGGCGAGGATCAGCACTTTGGGTTTCGTTTTTTCATCGGTACTGGCTAGGTGTTTGAGCTTGGCTTCGAGGCGTTGCTCGGGCATGAGGAAAAAGGCCAACGAGCCGAAGTTACAACCCGCCTGGAGGCCGACGCCAGCGGCCAGGGCTGTGAGAAACAGGCGACGCGACAGATGGAACATGGATCGCCTCCTGAACCCAGTCGGCTAGCCCAGCCGCCACCACACGACGAAGGACCAGCGTACTAGGAGCATGACAAATACACAGCTAATCACCACGAGCAAGGCTCGTTCCAACGAGGCTACGCCCAAGGCACGACCTGCCAGGGCGCTGACAATCCCCCAAGGAATGAGACCCAAACAAAACAGAGCCAACAGCAAACCGACCCAGTTGGCCCGTGCCGCATTTTGCCAATCGGCCCGTATCGTCAGGGCAAAACTCGTAGTCAGCCCGCACGAAGGGCAGGGCAGACCCGTCGCCGTCACAAAACTACACTCGGGCAGACCGAGTTGCTGGTGAGTGGCCATTCGCAGGGCGACGCCATCTTCCCGATAGGGATGGATGCGTGCCGCCAACACAAAGACCCCCACTAAACCAACGGCTATTAGGGCCAGAGACCAACGCACCCATCCAGCAAGTGGTTGACCCGTCCAGCAGAAACGACCTTCTCCTCGTGATTGAGTGCCCATCTATAGCGTGTCCGAGCGCGGAATCAAGAGCCTTTGCCATCGAGTGGTGGCGACCCCTGGATGATTTGTTTACCAGCGTTCGCGTGCCGCCCAGGATTCGGCCTGGGCAGTGACTTCAAGCAGTGCACATTCCAATCGTAGCCGATAGTGTTCGAGTTCGCCACGGTCCAGTCCTCGGGGAACCCAGAGCGGCGGACCCGAGACCCCCACACACGGACTGCCAGGGTAAGGCACCACGAAACGATCCCAGGAAGCAGCCCGCCAACAGCGATGAGAGGCAAAGCCGCACGGCACGATGGCCAAACCGGTTTCGCTGGCCAGTTTGACCGCCCCCACTTGGGCGATGCGTCGTGGTCCCCGTGGGCCATCAGGCGTGATCGCCAAGTGAGAATGACGACTCAGAGCAATCATCTGTCGCAGAGCCGCCGCACCCCCACGGCTTGTTGAACCACGCGTCACGCGGATGCCCAGATGACGGCAAATCTGCGCGATCAGTTCCCCGTCAGCATGTTGAGAGATAAGCATGTGGATATTTTGCCGCTGATAGGCCATCGCGGGAATCAGCAGGGTTTCATGCCAAAACGTGAAGATAAACTTTTCCCGGCCGTCCATCGAGTGAGGGGTGGTACCGGGCACAGCCTCGTCCCAGCGATAACGCAGCGTGGCAAACCAGGCTTGCAGAACGCCTGAGAGGGCCAAAGCGGCAGTCTTTAGAACGTAAGGATTTCGTAACTTCATGGTGCCGCTCCCAAGTCGGACGAAGAGCGGTATCTTGCCCCAGAGTCGCTACGCAACTCAAGAGCGGATTCGATCCAGTAGATCGGCTAGACCCGCGTACAATGTGGGTAGCCCACTCCTGCGTGGAGGTTGTTGTCGTGAACGAACGACTGCCGGCTTCTGTAACACTTTACAACGCAACGGTCGCGGAACTGGTCAAACCCCATTCCGATCTGATGATTCTGCGAGTGCAGCCCGATGGCCCCATCCCACCTCATCAACCGGGACAATACACCACGCTGGGCTTAGGATTTTGGGAGCCACGCTTCCCGGATTGCCAACCCGAAGAGCCTCAAGCAACCGAACAGGCCAAGCTATGTCGGCGCTCCTACTCGTTGAGTTGCTCGATCCTCGATGCCTCGGGTGAATTGCTAGAAAACCCCACCGCGCAGGGGCTGGAGTTTTACATCACTTTAGTTCGGCAAACAGAAGAACCGCATTCGTCGCCTCTGCTGACACCTCGGCTATTTTGCCTACGTCCAGGCGACCGGCTGCATCTGGGGAATAAGATCAGCGGGCAGTACACTCTCCAGGGAGTGCAACCCGACGACACCGTGATTTTCCTCGCCACCGGCACCGGCGAAGCTCCCCACAATTACATGCTCTGGCAGTTGTTGCGGTCGGGCCATCGTGGCCCGATCGTTGCCGTCTGTTCCGTGCGTTACGCACGCGACCTGGGTTACCGTTCGGTTCACGAAAAGCTCATGCAACGCTTTGGTCATTACCTCTATGTGCCACTTGTGACGCGCGAAGCGGGACCGAAACGCTACATTCAAGACTTGGTGCGAAATGGCGAACTGGAGCATTTGGCCGGTCGGCCGCTTCTTCCGCAGCAAACGCACTTTTTCCTGTGTGGCAATCCGGCTATGATCGGAGCCCCGCGAAAAGACCCGCAGTCAGGGGAGTGGATCTATCCCGAACCGGCCGGCGTAGTGGAGTTGCTTCAAGCCCAGGGTCATCAGATAGATCGACCTGCGACACGGTCTCGTGGTAATATACACTTCGAGAAGTATTGGTGAAAAGAATGCAACCACGGGGACGAGCCTCATGGCAGATGAGATTCTGGGCGGCTATCGCCTAGCCCGCAACATGATGACCGGGCAAACGAGCCAAGTCTTCGAGGTGGTCGAGGTTTCCAGCCATCGCCATTTTGCGATGAAGATTCTGTTGCCCGAGCATGCGACCAATCCGCTGCATCGCAAAATGCTGTTCCATGAGGCGAACGTGGGGATGAAGCTCGCGCATCCCAACATCATTCGCATTGTTAGTGTTAACAAAAGTGACAAAACACCTTATTTTATCATGGAGTTTTTTCCGGGCGGGAGTCTCAAAGCGCGGTTGCTGGCCAAGCAGTTCGATTTCATTAAGGAAAACGCCCACTCCATCTTTCGCCAAGCAGCAACTGCCTTGGCCTTTATGAACGCTCAGGACTGGGTACATCGCGACGTGAAACCGGACAATCTGCTGTGTAATTCCTCGGGGCAGGTCAAACTCATCGACTTCGCCCTGGCGACCCGGGCGGAAAAGCCGAGCTTCTTAGGCTCGTTGTTTCGACGCCGCGGTAAGGTGGCCGGCACGCGTAGCTATATGTCCCCGGAACAAATCAAAGGCGATCCGTTGGACGGCCGAGCCGACATCTACAGTTTTGGGGCGACGTGTTATGAGTTGATAACCGGTCGGCCACCCTTCCGCGCTGCCAGCGCCCAAGAGCTACTCACAAAACATTTAGTGGAGAAACCGGTGGGTCCGAATCAATACGACCCCGAGATTACCAAGGAATTCAGTGATTTGGTTCTACGCATGCTCAACAAGAAACGAGAAGATCGTCCCAAAGATTTTCACGAAGTTCTGATTGCTCTGCGCACCATGCGTGTGTTTAAATCTATCGCTCCGAAAGCCGTCAATGAAACGATGTGACCGTTGATCCTCACGCCGCAGCAGACCCAGGCAGCGACGCCTCGTTGACTGGTGTTGAAGGGATTCCCTGGATTCGATAGCGGCCCCACCAGCACCCCGCAAGCAACAGTAGACAACCGATGGTCCAGTGGCCGAAGTACAAGGCGTAATCATAAACGGTGGCGCGTACGAGATCTTTCGCGCCGAGAAGCGAAAGAACCGCGACCAGCAAAGCAAGCAAGCAAGTGCCCCCAGTGCAGCGAGCCAGCAGAAAGCCCGCAAGGATTTGTGTGCCAAAGTGAGCCGGTCCCGACATCGGCGAGAGCAACAATGCCAGCAACAGAACGCAGGCTCCTTCCCAGGCCATCGCTTCGGGCGTGACCACGCCGGGCCGACCCGCACAGACAAGCGTGACACCAATTAGACAACCTATCAAAGGCATCAACATCTGACGGCAGTTGAAATTATCCAATGTTTCGGGACAAACGTGCGTCCGCAGGCCACCGCCCGGCTGTGACTGGACGTGGACCGTTGACCAGCGCAACAGCGTACCCGCTAAGGATTGATTGTAGATCGGGTCGGTACCCCAAACCCCCAGCGTTCGCGCACTGGACACTCTATGTGCGTATTGCTCTAACCATGTGCCCGAGTTTGGTTTGACCCACAGATCCGCCAGCAAGCTCACTCCCAGGCCGACCCCGATCAATGCCACGGCCCCTCTTCCTTGGGCACGCCAACACAGATAGGGCAACCACAACAGAGCGGTGCATTTCATGGCAGCCGCCAACCCGAATAGTGTGCCTGCGACGGCCTCGCGACGTTGCATCAGCAGCCAAAGACCCGCAATTTGCCAAGCGGCCAGCAACACATCGGTTTGTTGGTGGGCCAAGGCATTTTGTAGGGCCAAGGCTCCACATCCTAGACCGATGGTCCAAGCCCAACCGCCGTGCCAGCTGCTATCGTCTCGGCTGCCACCGGCTATCTTCCACCCCAAGCGCAGGATCAGCCACACGCAGCCAGCATTGAGGGCCAACCAGACGAGCCGGCCAAACCAAGCGGGCATCACCGTCCAGGGCAAGGCCACGATCGCAGCGAAAGGCGGGTAAAGATACGGGTCGTGGTCGAGATAAAGCGGCTGCCCTAGCAACAACCGCTGGGCCGCTGGGACATACACTGATTCCCACTCGCTGTAGCGGCGAGTGAGAAAAGGCACGAAGCAAGCGGTCGTTCCCAATCCGACCCCAAGCCACACCACAAGACGCCCGAGCATGACCGGCCTTCCTTTCTGAAGGCTAGCAAGATAGCATGCCTGTTTAACGAGTCAAGAGTATCTGGAAGCCACACAGCTAGTCTCTACACTGAGAAGCTAAGGAATTCAGAGATGAGGTTACGAAGAGATGGTGACGCATCGATTGGTCTTTGAAAAAGAAATCTACGCGATGGAAGACCTGATCGCCGAGATGGAATCACGCAGTGTTCCCCACGCCGCAGAAGAATTGCGTCAACTCCGCCGCGAAGTGGTCGCTCTGAAAAAACGCATCTATAGCGAACTGACAGCTTGGCAGACGATCCTGGTTGCTCGTCACGTGGAACGGCCTCAGACCTGCGATTACCTGAACCTCATGTTTGAGGAGTTTGTTGAACTACATGGCGACCGAGCCATCGGCGACGATCGCGCCCTACGCACGGGTTTTGCCCGCCTGGGCGATTTCAAGGTTATGGTCATCGGCCATCAAAAGGGCCGCACCCTGCAAGAACGTAAGGCGTGCTTCTTTGGCTGTGCCCATCCCGAAGGATATCGCAAAGCACTACGATGCATGAAGCTAGCCGAGAAGTTCAAGCTGCCGGTCATTTGCCTGATCGACACGCCGGGAGCGTTTCCAGGAATCGGGGCCGAGGAGCGGGGTCAGGCGGCACTCATCGCGACCAATCTACTGGAGATGGCCCGGCTACAAACGCAGGTCGTTTGTGTGGTCATCGGCGAAGGGGGGTCTGGCGGGGCCTTGGGCATCGGCGTGGGCGATCGCGTTAGCATGCTCGAACATGCTTATTATTCAGTGATTAGTCCCGAGGGGTGCGCCGGCATCCTTTGGAAAGAGGCTAACGATACCACTAGCCCCCTGGCGGCTGAGGCGTTGCGGCTGACCTCGCGCGATCTATATCGACTGGGCATCATCGACGACATCATCCCCGAACCACTAGGAGGTGCCCACCGCGATCACCGGGAGATGGCCAATACCTTGAAGAATTATCTGCTGCGTTACCTGCGCGAGTTGCGACCCCAACCGATCCCCGAGTTGCTCCAGGCACGCTATCAGAAATTTCGCCGCATGGGGGTCTTCGAGCGGGCAGAGGAGTGAAGCCGATGTCGCCAGAACTGCTTTTCCAAGTGGTCAACGTCGTGCCCTTACCATTTTGGGCCTTGATGATTTTCGCTCCAGCTTGGTCCGGCACGCGACGACTCATGCAGTCGCATCTGGGGCCAGCTTTGTTCGCCGTCCTTTACGCCGTGATGGTCCTACCGGCTTTACCCTCGATCTTGCCAATCTTGGCCCGACCCGACTTTGAAATGATTCGGACCGAACTAACTAAGCCGATGGGTTTTGTGGTGGCGTGGATTCACTTCTTGACGTTCGATCTGTTCGTCGGCCGGTGGATCTACTTGGACGCCCGTGAGCAGGGCGTGAGTGTTTGGCTGAGCGGCCCATGCCTGTTTGTGACGCTGATGTTTGGGCCGCTAGGCTATCTGTGCTATCTTGCTGCTCGCCAGACTGTTCGCCGCCGTTCTCGGCTGATGGTGCATCCTAACTCCCATTGCTGAAGAGGGATAGATAGGCTTCATTGGGGTCAATTCAACTTAACATAAGATACATTATCGGACGTTGCTTCTCGTGCAGCCAGGCGGGCAACGTCCGATAATGTCTGTTATGTTTTGTTAGCCCGGGGCAGGAGACCCAGCGTGCGGCCACTTGGTTCTCGCTCCGGCCGTGGTTTTTTCCACCCCTGGTCGATGCTTGCATGGCTTCTAAATCGGAGAAGAAGCGACCAGTTGCGATCAACCACCATGGCAGGCAACTTCAGCTGAGTAGATTGGAACTCCTTTAACATAATTAATTGTTTTGTATGATGGCAACGGAAGAACTATGACCTCTGCAACTCCCCGTTCCGTCCTCCACGCCGGCATGGTCGGCGTCGGCATGATCTTCGATGAAACCTATTGGCCTTTCTTCTTCCAAGCACATCGACAGGGGCTTTATCGCCGCGACACTGGGCCTTTTGATGTTGGCTTGACCGCCCTGGCCAGTCGCACCGGCCGTCGAGCAGCCCAGGTGGTCCATCGGGCGATCGAGGCCGGGATACCTGCTCCGCTGAACCACTACGGAGAGCAAGCGGTTCAACATTTGACACAGAGTGGCGTCCATGCCGTATGTATCGCTACACCGGATGATCGCCATTTTCATGCAGCGCAAACGGCACTGTTAGCAGGTAAGCATGTACTGATCGAAAAGCCTTCCGTGCTGAGTTTGGCAGAGTTGGATTTTCTAGAATCACTTGCACGTTCCAAAGGAGTTTTAGCACGAGTGGTTTATCACAAACTACTCGATCCCGATCATAAAAAACTCCGCACGCACGTCCTAGATGGCAATCTCGTTCATGTGAATAACGGCTATTGTTCTCTTCTCGAACCCAAGTCGATCGCGACGGGTCAGTTCGCCGAATGGATCCACGGACGCAATCCGGGCACCTATGTAGCGGTGCATTACATCAAGCTCATCGACTTCACTTTTGGTCAGGAGTGTAAACTGGCCCGCATCAGCGCCACGGGGCAACGCGGCATTGTCGGCCCGGCCGACGCTTCCACCTGGGATAGCGTGCAAATGCAACTGGTCTATCGCTACCCTGATGGTCGCGAGGCGGCCTTTGACATCCACACCAGCTGGGTCACGCCCGACGACTTCCCTGGCTATGTCGATCAAGAAGTACAGTTTCGTTTTGACAATGGCATCTGGCTGGCGCACCAACGCAAACGCGGCGTCGAGTTGGCCATCGAAAATCGCACCCCCCGCGAACTCAAGAACACCCCCAACCATCACTACAATGGAACGTTTCTCGAACCTTGGGGCGAACGCAGCCAACGTGGCTACGGTATCGAAGTCATTAGCCGATTCTTCGAGGAGGTGGCGTATGTAGAGTTCGGCGGGCCCCCCACGCAGCGTGAGGAGCGTTTGCAGTCCATGCGTGCCCTGCACTATGCCGATCTTGGGGCTGACCGAGCGACCGTCGCGGCCGTCCAGGCGTTGGAGGCGATTCTGGCGCGGCATGCGGCCGGCCATCCCGGCGCGGTGGTGTTTGTAGACGATCCGGTGGGGCTGACCCTGCACACGCCCGGCCGGCCGCCCGAGGTGTTGTACGCTCAGCGTGTCCACCGCAACTAAGAACGCAACTAAGAAGCAGAGCGGCAAGCGCGGTGGTTTGATTCCTTCGCGGTGGTTTGATTCCTTCGTGGTTTGCCTTAGCGGAAAAAACTGTTCCCATGGAACAATTAAAACCTGCTGTTAGTTCTTCATAGAATTCTGGCCGTTGCTTAGCAATTAAGCCTCTTGCACGCCGGTATCTCACAAGCCAGAATAAAGAAGCCATAGGCTTAGCTCAGCAAGGAGATCAGTCGGATGCACCACCCCAACGAACGCACATCCAACGAGGCTCGCGACCTGATTGCCCGAGTCGAACCGCGTAGTTTACGCACCTACACCCCCACCCAAGCGGTCTTGGCCCGCTCGGCTGGTGTGTTTCATTGGACGCCTGAGGGCAAACGTTTGTACGACTTCACCTCGGGGGTGTTAGTGGCCAATCTCGGGCACAACCCAACCTCGTGGTTGCGGCGGTTCAGTGAACGGATGGGGTGGGATGCACCCATGGATGGTCCGTATGTCGAGGCGTTGACCTTAACAGCGTACAACGCCATCACCCCCCTGGAGGTGGAGGCAACGGAGCGGTTGCTGACAACCCTGCGCAGTCAGCCGGGCGGAGGACGAATGGAAACCGTGATGTGGGCCGCCTCGGGTTCTGAGGCCGTGCAAAAGGCCCTCTGGGCCGCCCTGGCCCGCGACAAAACGCGCGAGATGATTCTTGCGACACGCTACGGCTTTCACGGGAAAAAAGGGTTAGCCGGCGCTGTCACCGGGAGCGAAGCCGACAAAGAACGTGATCCACGGGTGCGTTTCATCAGCTTTCCCATGCACGAGTGTCGCGATCTGAGCCTGCGTGGTCAGCCGATCGACCTGGCCCCCTATCGCCGTGAACTCGAAGCCTTATATCACCAGTTTGGACGCCGATTGACCGCCTTGATCACCGAGCCGTACATTGGCGGCGGTGGAAGTTGGCATCCACCGGCGGAATATTTGCATCTGTTGCAGAATTTCTGCCGCGAGCATGATTTGATATTTATTTTAGACGAAGTGCAAGCCAATTTTGGTCGCACGCGTGAGTTATTCGCCTACTCTGCCTACGGCTTGGAGCCGGACATCGTGGTTCTCGGTAAGGGCCTGGGCAATGGCGTCCCGGTGGCGGCAGCGGTCGGTCGCGCCGACATCTTCGGCAGCATGGATTACGGCGAAGGTTCGGATACTTGGAGTGCCAACCCGATGTGCTGTGCGGCCGTGCTGGCCACCTTGGAAGAGTTCCAGCAGCAGGACATTTTGGGGCATTCGCGTTACGTCTCGGGCATCCTCGAAGAGGGGCTGGTCCGGCTGAAAGAGTTGCCTTTTGTCGCTCATGTGCGTGGCGAATATCAGGGCATGGTCTGGGGCGTCGAGTTCGCCGACTACGATGGCAAGAGTGCGGCTGAGTGGGCCAACTCCGCGGTCCTGCGTTGCTACCACGGCGAGGGACGAGACGGCATCCATTTGCTGGGGCCGCTCGCCAAGAAGGTGGTCCGTGTGTCGCCCCCGTTGACGATCAGCGAGGTCGAGGCACACGAGAGCATGGCATTGATGTATCGCAGCCTCAGTGCGGGGCTTAGGGCGGTGGTGCCGCCCCAAGCCCTAGCGACACACTGACGCGTTCGCGCGGCAAACTCACCAAATGGCCGCATGTTCGGGCGAGTTTAGCCGCTGGGCGGTGACAGCACTCGCGGGATAGGCATCACTCGACTTCTCAGGTGTTACGATCCTCCTCAGCGTTCGCCGAACAGTCCCTTAGGTGTGCCCGGGATGCGTCGTGCTTTAGGATCGTCGGGGTGCTTGTCCAGGCATAAAAGTGCGAACAGATCTGCCATTTCTTGAGGGCTCAGTTGTTTCTCCATCCCCTCGGGCATCAGCGACAGCTTGCTATACTCGATCTTTTCGATGGCCTTGCGAGCGATAGTGGTCTGTTCGCCGCCCTGCACTTTTAACACGACGCGGGTTGGTCCCTCCTCCACCAGCAAACCCGTCAGCACCCGGCCTCGTGTGTCATAGACGGTTACTCCATGGTAGCCTGGGCCGATGATCAGGCTGGGGTCAAAGGTGTTGGAGAGCAGTTGCTCAAAGCTAGCTCGGCCATTGGCTGTGATGTCCGGGCCAACCTCCACCCCTTCGCCGTGCAGCTTGTGGCATTGGCCACAAAGTTTTTTGTAAACGACCAAACCGCGTTTGGGGTCCCCCTTGGTGCGAGAGAGCAGATCGCGCATCTCGCGGACCACTTTTTCGCGTTCGGGGTTACGTTCCTCACGGAGAGTGCCCCAGTGTTTGATTGTCAGGGCCACCAACTCCTTATCCTTGCTGCCAAGCAGCCGACGGGCTTGATTGACGTTGATCGCCTTGGGGTCGAGTTTTTTCTCCGCGACGTGTTTCATCAGAGCCTTGCCCCAATGGTCGCGTTGCGTCAAAACGTCCAGCACACGCGGCTTTTGATCCTCGTCGAAACCTTCGTAAGCCCGCAGCAACACCGTGGCGACGCCATCATCGTCGAAGCGGCTCAGAGCCGTCAGAGCCAAGGGACGTAAAGGTCGACGGAATTCAAAGAGCATGCGTTCGGCCAGGTTGCGGGCGGAATCCTCCTTGAGGGCAATCAAGACCTCCAACGCTTGGATGCGTCGCTCTTCGCCCTCGCGCGACTCGCCGGCGATCGTCTTGATCTGGGCGATGGCCTCGGGCACTTGGAAGAGTGCCAGTAACAAGTTGGCATCAAAGGCAATGCCACGGGTCATGCGGTCGCGTGCCACCGAGGGGCCGATCTTGGCTTTCAACTCGGCGAGATTTTCGGGGCTTACTTCGCCGTTCTGGATACGAGTGCACAAGGCACGCAGGATGCGCACGGCCTGATCGAGATTGCTTTTGCGTGCATACTCGTAGATCCCTGCCAACGCCAGGGGTTGCGGTTTGGGTGCGGCCAATAGGCGTTCGACGGCCCGGGGCAGAATCTCGCCCAGATGCTCGGGCTTGGTTTTGGTCAACGCTACAGCAAAGGCCTCGCCTTGTGTCTCCAGCAGCGGGTGCATGTTTTGCCAAACGATGTGTGGCAACAGCTTGTCACCCGGAGCGCGTTCGAGCAGTTGGACAAACGTTGCTACTCCGCCCAGATTCAATTTGTTGTTGGCGATGGCGAGCTGCACCAGCACATCGGGCGACTTCTCATGGCCGAGCATCTCGGCGAGGCCTTTCGCGACGCTATCATCGACTTTACCGGCATTGCCCGCGGCGCGGACGGCCCAGGCGCGGAAGGTAGAATCCTCATGGGACAACAATTTGGTATGTGTCGCCGGCGTGAGCGCTTGACCACCGATCAGACTCCACAAGGCATGCAGGCGTTGTTTCCGTGGGGCTGAGTGGTCTAGCACGATCTGTTCCAAAGCAGCAACGGCATCCCGCTTGCCAGCGAGGAACCGCTCTGTGAAAATGCGCTGGGCGATATCACGATCGTACACATTGGCACTCTTGAGACTTGCTATCAAAGTAGAAGTGTCCTCACTGCTTCGATCAAAGTTACCAACACGCGGTGTATCCTTGTATCGCACGCGATACAGCCGACCGTGAAGGCGGTCAATCCCCTTGGGGTCGCGGTTGGCGTCCTGATAACAGTGGTAGCGGTCATACCAGTCGAGAATATACAAGCTGCCATCTGGTCCCACCTTTTGCACCACCGGCATAAACCACTGGTCGTTGGCCGTCAGGAAGTCCGGCTCGCCGGTGCCGAAGTAGGTGCTGCCATCCCGCTTAAGAGCATCGACATTGATACAACCACCGTGGATATTCCCCATGAACAGCTTGCCGCGATACTTTTCCGGGTAGGCGTCTGAGTCGAACCAAGTGATGCCACAATAGGCTGCTTTCTGATGCTTGTGCCTGACGATGCTGCCAGCCGGCCAAGTATGAGGCGGATAAGGGCCGCCTTGGCGGATGTAGTAGCCGGTCTCCGTCAGATGCCAGAGATGGTCGATGACACAGGCCGAAGCGAAAAAGTCGCCGTTTTCGTTGATGGCAATGCCCCAGGGGTTGCTGGTCCCCTCGCAAAACAGTTCAAACTCGCGCGTCTTAGGATGAATGCGAAAAATGGCACAGGTGAAGCGATATTCTTTGCCCCGATGCTTGACGTGGGAATAGTTAAACACCCCGTTCCAGCCATATAGCCAGCCGTCTGGCCCCCAAGTCAGCGAGTTGGGCAACTCGTGAGTGTCGGTGCGGCCAAAGCCCGTGACGACCACTTCGGGCTTGCCCTCGGCTTTGCCATCCTTGCCAATCTTGTAAAAGAGAATGTCCGGGGCATTGGCTACCCACACCCCCCCATGCCCGACGGCTATGCCGCTGGGGATGTTTAGCCCCTCGGCAAAGGTGATGACCTTGGCTGCCTTGCCATCGGGGCCAATCTCGAGGCACTTGACACGGTCGCGGCCAGGACCGGCCTCGCGTCGTGGATATTCTAGGCTTTCCGTGATCCAGACGCGGCCTTTTTCGTCGAAGCACATCGCCACGGGGTTGACGATGTCCGGCTCAGCAGCGACCAGTTCGACGGTGAATCCTTCGGGGACAACCATTTTCCTCAGGGCCTCGGCCGGGCTCAGTGCAGGCCCCGGAAGTTTGTCTTGGCCGTGAGGCGGTCTCTGGGCTAAAAGGGCAACCGAAACCAACAGGCAGGCACAAGCAGAAAGAGCGTAACGCATGGCAACCTCATGATGGGCAAAGGGCATGTTGTCTAGAATAGCAACGGAGGGATAAGGAATGGAAGAATTTTCGCTGGGGCCACCCCAAGAGCATCAGCTCAATGAATTGCTAGCAGCGTTTGAGGCACCCGCTTACATCCGCCGCGCTCGCGGCGTCGAGTTGGCCTGGGAGTTACTGCTACGGCGTGTGGCTGCACAACGCGAGGAGTGGCTCAACATGGTCAAGATCCATCTGGCCACCCTCGAAGCAGTCTCCGGTGGCTGGGACCAGGCCGGCTGGTTGATCGCCAACACTGCAGAACTCGCTGCTTTGACACAGCAATTGCAGGCGAAGTTGCGTGTGAAAGTCTGGCCGAACCGCTGGCGGATGCGTGGCGTGGCTCGGCGGTTGAATCAAGCCTTGGACCGTTTTGAGCAGCGTTGGCAAAGCTATCTACCGACGATTGATTTATCCACGGTCAATGAATTACGAGAAAGTTACAATCGTTGGTATGTGCTGGAAAAAGCCTGCGCCGTGCGGAACGAGGCGGTAGCTCGAGCAGGCTTCGTTCCTCTGAAGCCATTGACTCTTCAGGAAGTAGCCGACCACTTCCCCGCCCTGCCCCGGGCTCGTTTCGTAGGCTCAACGGCTTGATTACGAAGCCTTGCGACGCAGCGTTTGCAGAATGCTCTGCACATGGCCTGCCTGTCCGATCTGCACCAAGAACGTAAACCCGCCTATTCGCAGTCGATCGCCGTGCTGGATCGTGGCTCGTTTCACCGTTTGACCGTTGAGCTGTACCCCATTGAGGCTGTTGAGGTCCGTCACACTCCAACTGCCACCAAAAAACTGAAGCCGACAGTGGCGACGGCTGACATCGGGTAAGGGCAAGCGTAAATCGGCCTCGGAGTGTCGGCCCACAAGCACATCGGGTTCCTCGACGCGAAGCACCAAGCCAGAGGGTTGCAAAATGAGCAGCAAAGGCACCACTGTCTCCGAGACGCGATGTAAGCGTAACACCGGTTCTTCGTTTTTCGTGGTGTCCACGTGTCGCCTCCGCCAAGGGTGAAGCCCCAGTGCAAGATTTTGCCGAATGCTGGGTCTCGCGAATGGAACCGGCTCATAGCGAATCATTCCTGCGGGATCAAGAGGAGCTGGGCGAGCGAAGTGAACGTCACGAGGCATAAAATCCAACAAGTCGAGTGGAACTGAAGCTTGTGAAAGAAACGAACCATGGGCAACCGGGTTGTGACAGAAGAGGCTGAGGGCTATAATTTTCGAAGAAACAAGGGAATTGTCCCCCTGTCGATCGGACGGACATCATCATGCCTATTCCGCCGTACCGACCAGCGGTTGCCCAGATTCAATTCGCGGTTTATGCTCGCCCGCTACACCCCGAATTGTTCGACCTCTTGGCGTCTCGAACCATCCATCATCCCGACTTTTATTTGAGTGTTTGGTTTACTCCCACAGGTCATGTTTTTTCCTGGAATGATGGTCGCCACTATCTGACCGAGGTGACCATGCACCAACAGGAGAGACCGCTTTGTGATTGCCTCCTGCGTGAAACCTTCGGTCCCGAGCGGAACGCCCACTGTGAACTCGGCCGCGCTGTTCGCTATCAATCGGCTTATCAGAGGGAACCGCTCACTCCTGAGGTATTTGACCTCATTCAAGCCGAAATCCGTAGCGACGGTCGCAAACGCGGTCTGTTCCTAAGCATCGGCTCGGAGCAACCGTTTGGTCAGGAACCACTCTCGCATGTGATGGCCGAGTATCGCACAGGCTGTCTGTTTCTGACGGCGTTTCACACGTTTCCCGAGGAAAGGGTCGTGTTGAAAACTCAGTCTCTCATCGAGCGGTTGAACGCGTAATCAGTTCTTTCATGTCCGCAACCGCTTGTTTCATTCCCACTAGGACGGCCCGGCTGACGATGCTATGGCCGATATTCAGTTCGACAACATGGGGCAAACGGCAAACGGCCTGGGTGTTGTGATAGTTCAGGCCATGTCCGAGATGAACATGTAAACCATGCTGATGGGCCTGCTGGGCAGCATCCCCTAGCAGGCGGAGTTGCTCGGCCTGTTCGCGGGGGGTTTTGGCCTCAGAATATGTGGCTGTCTGCAATTCAACGGCCTGGGCACCGAGCTGCTGTGCCATGCGGATCTGAGCCGAGTCTGGGTCAATGAACAGCGACACTTCAATGCCCGCCTCGCGAAGTTTAGCTACCACGGGGCCAACGACAGCCGCGTGCCGGACCACATCCAAGCCACCCTCGGTCGTTAATTCCTCACGCTTTTCCGGCACCAGGGTCGCCTCAGCCGGACGCACGCGTAGGGCGATTGCTAGCATTTCGGGGGTAGCAGCCATCTCTAAATTGAGACGACATGTCAAGGTAGCTTTGAGCAAGTCGAGATCACGATCCTGAATGTGACGACGGTCTTCGCGGAGATGAACGGTAATGCCATCGGCACCGCCCAATACAGCTAGGGCAGCGGCAACCACGGGGTCAGGTTCAGCGGCCCGGCGGGCTTGGCGAACCGTGGCCACATGGTCGATATTAACGCCAAGACGAATCATCGCAGCAAACCTTTCGGAGAGTCGTATCAGAGACGCAAACTAGGGGGCAAATCAGGGGCGGTCTCCCGATAACGCCTTGCTTCCCATTGTAAGGTGCGAATCAAAAAATAAGCAACTAGCAACTGCCCCGGTCGTTCGATCAACCAACCCAGAAAGGTGGCCCCAGGCACCCAATAATACGGAAACACGAACAGCAGCATCAGTACTACAGGCACGATACGGCCGATCCACGACATGGTGTAACGCGGATCAACGAACATACGCTGCATGGCTCGCATCTCGGCCAAGGTCTCTAACCACCAAGCCGGTCGGTTTGGATTGGTCGCCCCACCAGAAAGAAACTGGGGTAACGCCGTTATCGCGCCACCGAGAAAGGTGACGGTGTGCCACCACCAACCATCGCTGGTGGGGTTTGGTGGACGAGCGACCACAGGGGGGTTTTGAACCGAGGCATAGCCTTGTTGGATCAGTTTCATCTGTTCCTGAAGAACCTGCTCGAGCCGGCGCAGGCGTTCCTCTAAGGCGGGATCCGTGCTGGAAACAACAGCGACCAGGGGGGCGACCGGAGCAGCCAACGGCACCGAAGCTTCTGGCACCGGTGGAACCGGACTAGCCGCTGCATGACTCCCTACGACCCCAGGCGTAGAGGTAGAATTCGAGGTGGTCGCAACGGGCGGAGATAGCTCAGCCGGGGACGGCTCGTCTGGAAACGAGTCGTCCGCAACAGAGATTCGCAATTCGGTAGCTTTCTTCCTGCCCAAGGGGCTGTCTCCGTGTGTGGGGAATCCTTGCCACGGTCTCTGGCCGTGTAGCTTGTTGCGGACACGGCAAGAGAAGAATCCTCTCTACTTGTTCATTTCTTTCAACGCTTTGAGGATGACCGCTTTCACCCGGGTGCTAGCGGGTTTGGCCGCTACTTCTACTTCGCGTCCCGCGACCATGCGTTTGCCGGCCTTGGTAGCATTCTTCTTGACGAGCTTGAACTTGACAAGATCGGGGATGGCAAAGATGCCCGGAGACTTCTTGCCCGTGAGTTGTTCCCGGATCAACTCTTCCAACGCTTGGAAGACCGCTGCCACTTGCTTGGGCTGAAGCTCGGTCTTCTCGGCGATCGCTTTGTAAATCGCCGACTTGGGCATGGCCTTGGGGCTGGCCACCTTGTCTTTGCTGTCCTTGGCTTCCTTGACTTCTTTGCTCTGTTTAGCCATGAGATGCCTCGATTTCAGAAGGAGTTGCAGACCCATCGTCCGCGGATATTCCGAGACTAGAGGCCGTCCTGCCGAATGTCAACCGCTTCTTAAGGGTCAAAGCCGTGATTTTCCTAGGAAATTTGGCAAAATTAGCGTTCTGCAAGGCGGTAGAGGTATTTGCTGGTTCGGATCAGCAGCGATTGCTCGACTACCGCAGGGGTCGCCTCGATGCTTCCCTCGAGCGAATTGGTGGTCACCAACTTGCCCTCCCGATCAGCCGTTAAAACGTGACACTTGCCGTCGCGATCGCAGACAAACAGATGTCCACCGGCCCAAACGGGAGAGGAATAGAAACTTTTGCCCGACAAACGCCGACGCCAGACTTCCTTACCTGAGGTTGCCTCATGAGCGCTGGCGATGCCCGCATCATTGACCAGGAAAAGCAGATCCTCCTTGAGCAGAGGTGCGGGACGCGACGGTGCCGATCCGATTGACCAGCGAATATGCGTTTGGCTGACATCTCCTGTGCCGCGCGGGTCAATCGCATACAACTTGTTGGTATGCCCCGAGGTGACGTACACCAAGCCATGTGCATACAAAGGGGGCGTCGCGGCATTCATGCCGGCGTATTCCACCTTCCAAATCTCTTTGCCGTTGCGCGGATCGTAGGCCACCGTGCCCCCTGCGGTTGAGCTAATCAGCTGCACTTGGCCCTGGACCTCAATCACTCTACACGTCGAATAAGCTTTCTTGAGGTCGCCGTTGTCTGTCTTATAGTCGATGCTACGCGGCGTTTGCCAGACCACTTTGCCGGTTTTTTTGTCCAGGGCCACGACGTATTGCAGGTCGTAGCCGTCCATCGCCACGATCAGCAAGTCACGCCACAAAATAGGTGAGGAACCCGGCGCACGCCAGTGATTGCATTTCAACTCCGTGTTTTTCCACAACACCTTACCCGTCTGGGTGTCTAGGCAGGCCGTGCCAATCGACCCGAAATGCACATAGACCCTTCCCTCTTCGATCACCGGACTGGGCGAGGCATGGCTATTGGCATCTTTCAAAAAAGTGTAGGGTGGCTTGGCATTCTCGAACAATAGTACATCCTGCACGATCTTGCCCGTATCCAGATCCAGTGCTACTGCCCATTGCTTGGTGCCCTCGTAAGTGGCCGTCGTCAGCCAAACCTGCTTGCCCCACACCACCGGGGAAGACCAACCCTTGTCGTGGATGGCCGTTTTCCAGAGTACGTTTTTTTCGGGTCCGAAATGTGTTGGAACTGGCTTGGCTGTCCCGATTCCGCTGCCTTGAGGACCGCGGAATTGGGGCCAGTTTTCCTCGGCCCAGCAGACGGGCAGGAAGAGCAAACCAAGCATGGCGAATGCAGTTGTGTTGCGCATTAAAGTGACTCTCAATCGGTGGGGAACAAGCTGCGCCAAGCTCCGATGGAATGGAAGATGGCGACCATCCATTCCATCGGGTCGTCGTTTTTAACTTGACCATTAACTTATCAACACAACGACCCGCGAGTAAAGATGGGCAATCAAGTAAACAGACCAGTTACTCTTGATTGGGACGGGGTAAATTCAGCGAACTACTTGGTCGACTGCTGCGGAAGCGTTCCAATACTTCTGAGCGAATCGGCCTTACGCTTCCTTGCTCGGAAGGCCTGGCGGGAAGCGGAGTCCGCGCACTGGGAGCGACCGGGGACGCGGGCGCGATCATCTCCAGAGCGATGTTTTCTGTTGCCTGCCAAGAAGCCGAGCTTGTCGACGAAGGATCTGTTCCCGGGTGTTTCCAAGAATCAAACAGTTCCGCCACCTCGGAATCTTTCACGGGGTTAGTATAACTGAAGGTATCGATCGAGGCATAGGGTATGAAAAATACCCGACCCGCATCTTGGCTCCCGGCCAAACGTCCCTTGATAATAGCGAAGTCGTTTTCCAGTCGGAGAAAACTTTGGACCGATATTTCCGTGCCATTGACTGTCACGAGGGTGAAGGCAGATTGTTGTTCCGGGGGGATGTGACGAAACAACGCCAACCATGTTTTTGCCAACATAAAGGCAGACCCTCCACGCTCGATTGCGAAATTATTGCAAGTATAGCTTACTCTTCAGCGGGTCTGGCAAAATTCGCCACTACCGGCACCTGGGCCACCTGTTTCAGCACTTGTCCACCAACACTCCACCGCACCTCGTAAAGCCCCGGCTTGAGACCGTCCAGGGACCAAACCAAACGATGCAACCCCGCTGTTTGCTTGCTGCTTGCCTCACGCACGAGTCGTTCGCCTTGCCACAATTCCAGCCTGCCCGGCTGAGGCATCTCGCTTCGAAGCCGATAGTACACCGTCAAGCCCGGCTCGGGGTTGCCGCCCACATAACTATTCTCCGGTGCTGGACCCGGACGGCCCGGCCAACGACCCGGACGCACCGTAAACAACAACCGTTGCTCGCGTCGCCTCTGGGGAGTTAACTCCTGCAATGGTGCTATATCGACTATCCAAACCCCTCGGCCATGTGTAGCGATAACCAGTTCCTTCTCAGTCGGGTGCACGTACAGATCATGCACTGCAACGGGCGGAAGACCGCAGGCAAACGCCTGCCAGCGTTCCCCCTCGTCAAAGGAGACGAACAAGCCCCATTCTGTTCCCGCGAACAGCAGTCCGCGATTCTTCGCATCGGCACGCACGACATGTACCGGCCCTTCAAAGGGCAATGTTCCGTTGATCCGTTCAAAGCTTTCCCCGCCATCGCGGCTGCGATAGACATACGGCCGCTCGTCGTTCTGCCGACGACGATCCAGTGTCACAAAAACGGTCTTTTCATCGTAAGGGGCTTGTTCCACACGCGTGATGTGGGCGGTGGCCGCACTCCCCTTGCCTGCCGGCAACCCTTGCAATCGTTCGGTCAGATCGGTCCAGGTTTTGCCATCATCTTGCGTGCGATGCAGTTTGCCGTCATCGGTGCCGACAAACAATTGGCCGGGTCGCAAGGGCGATTCACTCAAGGCAGTGATGGTGTGACCACTAAAAGCATAAGTACGGCCCAACTCTCCGCGTGTCAGATCGGGCGAAATCACTCGCCAGGTGTTGCCACGATCCTTCGATTGGAAAACAACGTTGCCCGCGTAGTACAGCGTTCGGGAATCGTGCGCTGACAAAAGCATCGGTGTGGACCAGTTGTAGCGATAGTCCACCTTGCCTGCTGGCACACGCGGCCGAATCGGCGTCGCCTTCATCGTGCGGAGGTCAACGCGGACCGGCCGACCATACTGCCCTTCGGCATAGGCCGTAAACGGATCATCGGGAGGCACTTGACAATAAAATCCATCCATACCATACAACCGTTTCCAATCTGCATTCGACACCCCATAGGCATTCTCTGTGCGGGAAGGGGCCATCCAACTGCCATTGTCTTGCAAGCCCCCATAAATCCGGTATGGCGTCTGACGGTCGGCCGTGATGGCATAGAATTGACTAATGGGTAGGTTTCGAATCGCTGACCAGTCGGCACCGCCCGAGCGGGAATAATACAACCCGCCGTCGTTGCCTAGTACGAGATGCTTGGGATCTCGAGGATTGATCCACAACGCATGATGATCCACATGTACAGGACGACCGGCAGCATTACGAAAGGTTCGCCCCCCATCCTGAGAAAAGAATAAAGAAATCCCAAGAACCCAGATGCGTTTTGCATCCGAAGGATCAACCCGAATTTTGCCAAAATAAAAAGGACGCGGTACCAGATCGTTGATCTTGCTCCACGTTTCGCCTCGATCGTCGCTACGAAAAACCCCACCCGTATCGACAGGCCCCACAAGTGCGTTGGCCGGTGTCGCTGGCTGCCCCGCGAGGCGGCTGATATCCGTTTTTTCTGTTTGCAGGACAGCGAAGATCACCTTCGGATTTTTTTCATAGATGCACAAACCGATGCGACCGCAAGCCACCGCTGGTAATCCTTTCTTGCAGCGTTCAAAGGTCGCGCCTCCATCCGTGCTGCGGTAAATGCCCGCCAACGGCCCGAATTGCACCGCTGGGTTGCCCCCCATGTACGCCCCGCGTCTCACTCGATACGCTGCCGCATAGACATATTTTGGCTCTTGCGGATCGATCACCACATCGACACAACCGGTGTCAGCATCGAGTTTCAAGACGTGTTCCCAAGTCTGACCCGCATCTCGGGTGCGGTACAACCCACGCTCGGTGTTCGGGCCCCAGGCTCGGCCTATCGCCGCTACAAATGCGATATTGGCATCTTGGGGATGTACAGCGATACGTCCAATATGTCTAGTCTCAGTCAACCCTGCATGTTTCCACGTCTTGCCGCCATTTCGACTCACGAACACACCATTTCCCCAGGAAACGCTATTCCGCAGGTTCCCCTCCCCGGTGCCGACGTATATGGTGTCGGCCTCTGAGGGGGCAATGGCCACGGCTCCCATCGAGGCGTGGGGCGCACCGGCGAAGACGCAACTCCAGCTTTTGCCCTCGTCGGTCGTCTTCCAAATGCCGCCACCAGCCGACGCGATGTACTGAATATGGGGCCGATCGCGTACCACATCCAGTGAGGTGATGCGTCCACCCATGATGGCAGGTCCGATGTTCCGCGCTACCAAGCCAGGCGTGGCCTCGACGGTATCCGTCTCGGGAGGTGGAGCCACGGCCAAAGCAAGCAGAAAGTGCAACATAGGGCAACATCTCCTGAGAATGAGCTTGGAGGCGGGTCAAATGCTGGTGCCCAAGTACGGACCGATGTAGAGTTCTAGCGATCTTCTCGGATGAGAAACATTCTTCCACTCAATCAGTCCGAGCTTAGCTCAACTAGCTCAGCTCAATTTCTTCAGGAAGGTCACTCGGCCGGTCGCCACCCATTCAACCACAAAGATATTTCCGTCTTTGTCGAAGCAAGCATCATGCGGATGAATAAATTTGCCCGGTTCGCATTTCTCTGGCGTCTGACGCATCTTGAAACTATCCAGTGCTTTCTTGCGCCATTCGGGATCATCGCCCAGTTGGACTAGTACTCGGTTGTCCTTGTCCAAGAGACTCACGCGGGCATGCAGATCGGGAACCAGTAAGATTTCTTCTCGTGTCTCACAATGAGCCGGGAATAAAAACCCTTCCACAAACGACAGATGTTTTCCATCCAGAGTAAAATATTGTAATCGTTTGTTGGCTCGATCCGCAACGACCAAAGCAGGCTTCCGCCCCGGCCGATCATCGACCCACAGCCCGTGTGGTGTCTGCAACTGCCCTTTGCCTTTCCCCGTCTCGCCAAAGCTACGCACATAGTTGCCAGCTTTGTCATATTGATGAATGATGTTCGAACCATAGCCATCGCCCACGTAAAACCCACCATCGGGTGCAAAAGCGACGTTGGTCGGGCTGTAGCGTTTCTTGTCATACTTCGCCTCAGGAGGTGGCCCCTTTTTGATCCAGACCACTTCCCCTTTCCGATCGGTTTTGACCACCACACCGCCATGAGCCGTGTCACTCAGGTAGAGGTATTCCTTGCCGTCTTCTTGACGCAGGTCGATGCCGTGGCCACCGCCATGATATTCCTTGCCAAAACTACGAATGTGTTTCCCTTTAGCATCAAAAACATGGATGCAATCGACCGGGTCACGGCCAGTGCCCTGTTGTTTGATATAGACCAGCCCCTCCGCATCCACACACACGCCATGCGTGGTCTGCCAGCTGACACCTCGGGGCAAACTCCCCCAGTGATGAAAACATTCATACTGATGCTCACCCTTGCCGATGATCGGATTCTTGCTGCCCGATTTGTCTCGCGCTGTTAACACGTTCGGTGCCAGGCCGCTAGCTAAGCTCGTACTCAAAGCACAGGTGAGGAAGCTACGTCGTTGCATCATGGGAATCTCCTGAGTGAGTGTGTTGGTCGTGATCCTATCGCCCGAGTCGAACAGCGACTAGTGAAACGAGGAAAAGTTTGACTTGAAGTTTCTAGTCTGAGCAGTCTATACTAATTGTGGTTCGATCAGTCTATTTATAACTGTACGAAAAATCATTAAGGAGTAAACGATGCCACCGCGGCGTGGTGAGGTGGCCAAACGACGACGAGACGAAATCGTCAATGCCGCTATTGCCATCATCACGGATCGCGGTTTGCCTAAGCTTTCGCTTTCAGCGATTGAAAAACGCGCACGCATGAGTCGCGGCCAACTGACTTACTATTTCAAAACCAAAGAAGACATCCTACTAGCCGTCTTCGACCGCATGATCGAGGTGATGCGCTCTCGCGAGCAAGCAGGTGAAATGTCCAACGGTGTCAAATTACCGCCGCGTGGCTGGGAAAGGCTCAAAATGTTTTTGACACTGATCCTGGTCGATCCACCGCCAATGCCCGGCTTCCATGCCTTGCATCACACCTTTCTCAGCCAGATTAGCCATCGCGAGGATTTTCGCCAACGGATCGCTGCCTTACACGAGGGTTGGCGACAAGCCGTTTCTCGCGACATGGCCCGCGAGATTCCAGATCCCGAACAAGCTCGTGTTTTCGCTACGCTATTTCAGGCGTTGATTCACGGCTTGGCGATTCAACGCGAAGCCAACCCCCAGGCCTATGATCCTCAACGGATGGCCCAAGTATGCGTCCAGCTTTTGCACTCCTTTATTCTTATGCAGTCGATCCCACCAAAATGGCCTCCAACCGCAATCCGTCGTGCCTCACGGCGTACTTCTAAGGCAGGTGAAAAATGAACCCAGCGGATTCCATGCCCAATTCGGCCAACCCCAGCCTAGGGGAACGCGTTCGCTCGCTACGGCTGGGTGATACCCGGGACCAGCGCCCGCCACGCTGGCAATACTTGCCCTGGGTTTTCGTTGCCGTCTTGGCTGTTACGACCGGCCTTCTTGGCTACCGCGCCTACCGTGTCAGTGGCACCACCGACCCGGAAGCCGTTCGTCAAGCCGCCGCAGAACTTGCCAAAAAAAACCTAACCAAGTCGGGACCAGCAACAGACGAAACCACTCTTCCATCACCCCCCCTATCTTCAGAGGAAGTCGTATTACAGTCCAAAGGCTATGTGGTTCCCTTTAGCTTGATTCAAGTTTCTCCGCGCGTTGGCGGACAACTCATCGCAATCAACGAGCGTTTCCGCGAAGGTGAGCGCTTTGCTAAAGGGGAGTTTCTCGCTCAAATTGATCCCAAAGAATATCTCTTTGAACGGGACCAGGCACTGGCCGCTGCTCAGGCCGCGAAACGGCGTTATCTCGACCTTAAAGAAAATGCCGAAGAGGAAATTGTCCAAGCTGAAGCTGACTTAGAAGAAGTGAGAAACACTTCGCAGCAATGGAAGCTCGAAATGGATCGAAATTTCAAATTGTTGCGTGGCAACGCTGTCGCCCTCCGTGAACTTGAACAGGCTCAGTATAGCTATCAATCGATGGCGGCCAAACAACGCCGTCTCGAAAGTTATCTTCGCATGATCAAAAAGGAAAATGGCAGACTCCAACTTCGAATTCAAGCAGCCGAGCAGGAATGGAAGCAAGCCGAAGAAAAATTGAAATCAGCCCAACTGCGTCTGGATTGGTGCCGTATTGAAGCTCCCGTCAATGGAGTCATTCTGTCAAAAAAAGCAGAATTATACAACCTGGTGAATCCCTCAGCTTTCTCTTCGGGTATCTCTGCCAGTTTGTGTGAAATGGCCGATCTCACTCAAGTGGAGATCGACTTGGCGATACAGGAGCGAGACGTAGCATTGCTGCGTCCCGGTCAGGCCTGCTTAGTCATGCCCGAGGCTTTTCAAAAACACAAGCCTTTCCTTGAGAAACATCCGAAGGGATTCAACGGATATATTTCTCGACTCATGCCTACAGCCGACCGAGCAAAAGGGGCGATTCCCGTGCGGGTGTGGGTCAAGAACATCAGCACCGAGGAAGCAGGCATATATCTCAAACCCGATATGGGTGCGTTGGTCTCCTTCTTAAATCGAGATGATCCAGAAGCCAAACCGATGAGGTCCAAATGAAAACACCCATCGTTGAGATTAACAATCTCCACAAATCTTTCACACGTGGTGCAGAGACGATTGATGTTTTGATCAATCTCAATCTTACGGTCGCTGAAGGTGAATTTCTTGCCCTCATGGGGCCATCCGGTAGTGGTAAAACCACCTTACTGAATCTCATCGCGGGACTCGATTCCCCAACAAGCGGTACGATCCGAGTTGGTAACGAAATCATCAGTGAGATGAATGAGAGCCAACTAGCGACCTGGAGAACCCGCGCAGTTGGCTTCGTTTTCCAGTTTTATCATCTCTTGCCTGTGCTAACGGCCTATGAGAATGTTGAGCTGCCCTTATTATTGCTGCCACTAACTGCGGCACAACGTCGAAAGCAGGTGCAAAACGCCTTGGACCTGGTAGGGTTGAAAGATCGCAATAATCACCTTCCGGGAATGCTCTCGGGTGGTCAACAACAACGTGTTGGCATTGCTCGGGCGATCGTTACTGACCCGACATTAATCGTGGCTGACGAACCTACAGGTGACCTCGATAGTAAATCCGCAGATGAGATTCTGGATTTGATGGTCGAATTACAACACGCCTTAAATAAGACCATCATCATGGTGACACATGATCCGCGTGCTGCCGCTCGGGCCGAACGCACTTTACATCTCGAAAAAGGACAACTCGTGGGAGAAACGCGTAGTCGTACACCCCTAAACGGACAGGATGACCCGCACGACACCCTCTACCGTCCGCTGGAGGCACAACGATGAACGAATTAGGTAATTGGCTACTAGAATTCACGGACAATCCGCTTCATGTAGTGTGTGTGGCTCTGGTGGTGTTTGTACTCGGCCTGATTTTTGTATGGTTTGATCTTGTTGCTTTTTACACAAAATTAATCGTCCAGAGTTTCCGCCGTAACATCGTCCGTAGCACCCTCACCAGCTTGGCAATCATGGTGATGGTTTTGGTGGTGACTCTGGTATGGAGCGTGTTAAATCTTTTGGACCGAGTCACCAGTGAGAAATCGAAAGACTTCAAAGCAATTATCACTGAGCGATGGCAGATTCCTTCTCAGATGCCCTACTCCTATGTGTCCGGTTTGGCCCGTGGTGGTGCACGTTCCGAAACCGACCTAGTGCCTATGGACTCGATGAGTTGGACCTTTTATGGAGGAACGATTGATCCTGTCAATCGCACACGCGAGAATATTATCTTTTTCTTCGCAATGGATCCGGCCAAGATGATTACCATCTTGCGTGATGAAAAGGGGAATCCACTGAGGGATACTGATGGAAAAATTCTCTTCAGCACGATGATGGACGATCTTGATCAAGCCACGGAAGCGGAGTTGCTTGATCTTGATCGTGCCTGTCGTGAAATGGAATTGGATCCAAGCAAAGTGGTACTTGGATATGACAAATTGGAGTCCTTGAAGAAGAAAGTTGGTGAGCGAATCAGTGTTACCTCTCTCAACAATTATAAAGGAGTTGATCTCGACGTCGAAATAATCGGCATGTTTCCACGGGGTCGTTACGATTCCTCGGCCATCATCAACGTTAAGTACATCCTCAATGGTTTAGATGCCTGGAAGCAGAAAAATGGCAAACCTCATCCGATGGCCGAAAAATGCCTCAACCTCATGTGGTTAAAAGTACCCGACACGCAAGCATTTCGTCAGATCGCTGAGCAAGTGGAAGAGTCGCCTGAATTTAAATCTCCAGCGGTGAAGGTTGAAACGGCCAGCAATGGCATCGCGAATTTTCTGGACGGCTACAAAGATTTTCTGTGGGCTATGCGTTGGTTACTGGTACCTGCCATACTGGCTACAATGGTACTCGTGATTGCTAACGCCATCAGTATCAGTGTGCGTGAGCGTCGTACTGAGATGGCCGTGCTGAAAGTATTAGGGTTCAGTCCGTCCCAGATTATGATTCTGATCCTAGGAGAGGCAATCTTCATCGGAGTTGTAAGCGGTTTACTTAGCTCCACGATTGCTTACGTTGCCATCAATGCTCGAGGAGGTCTCAAATTTCCGATCGCTTTTTTCCCTACGTTTCTCATTCCTTTAGAGGCATTATCTTGGGGTTTAATCGTCGGTGGAATGACCTCCTTGCTGGGTAGCATCTTGCCTGCTTGGTCGGCCCGCTCGGTCAAAGTAGCCGAAGTCTTTGCTAAGACTACTTAGGAGAATATCCGGAGCATGATAGAGATTATCGAGTTGATTCTCACTGTCGCTAGCCTTTTTTTGGGTTTAGCCTTTGTTGTTGCTGTCATACTGGCTTTAACTGGTCGGTTTGAGAGATGGTGGAGCCAATTACTCTATCCTATGATAGGTTTGCATTATGCGACGGTGATGTGGTCAGCGTTCTTTCAACTGAAGCTCGAAGCTATCGACCTACTCTGGGCATGTCCTGTTTTCTTTGTCTTTCTCATGCTGCTGTATGTATTAGTTGTTAGTGTACCGATTAGTATCGGGCTGTTGGGAATCTTAATTCTTCAGTTGCTTGGAATCTTAAAGCGAGTTCCTTTTCAATACAATCTTCGTAATTTGCTTGTGCGTTGGAAAACCAACTCCCTGACCGCTGTCGCTTTCATTCTCGTCGTTGCCTTGCTGACGGTGATGCTGGCGTTTGTGAATGGGATGTATGAGCTGACCAGTAAATCGGGTATTGCCGAGAATGTCTTCGTACTCGCGGATGGTGCTACGGATGAGCTTTTTAGTAACCTGGGTTATGGCGATATTAAAGAGATCGCTTTACAACCCGGTGTCGCCCGTGACGAAAATAATGAACCACTAGTCAGCTGGGAATTGTATTGTGTAGCTAGTCAACCGATTCTTTATCGTACATGTCCGAAATGCAAAGAGGTGGTTCCGATTGCTCGCTTTGGTAGACAACTGGAGCAGCATGGATCGCCGCCCTGTTCTGGTTCAGGTTTGAAAATTACGGACTCCCGCGATCGACGATTGCTCCAAGTTCGAGGAATTGAGGATCCTCTAAAAACCAGTATGGTGCATAACATGCAACTCAAAGCAGGCACATGGTTTAGTCAAGCGGGTGTACAATCCCTCAGTGATAGTGATTCAGCAGAACAAGCGATTCAAGCAGTGATTGGTGATGGATTGTCGAGAGAATTAGGTCCCGATGCAGGCAAACGGGCTTTGGAGGTCGGAGATACATTTGACCTTGGTCCGCGAAAATGGATGGTCGTTGGGATTCTCAATTCTTCGGGTACTACCTACGACTCGGAGATCTGGGCTAAATTTCAACTTGTTGGCCAACAATTTGGTAAACCGACTTACACCACAGCCGTCTTGCGTTCGACCGATGTTGAGACAGCTCGAACCTTAGCGGATTATCTCAAGAAAGAGTATAAAAAACCTGCGGTCATGGCACAGTTAGAGACTGCATATTTTGCTAGTCTCAACACTACTAATCAGCAGTTCTTAATTGGAATTGTTGTCGTCATGCTGATCATGGCCATTGGTAGTGCGTTTGGGGTGATGAATACCATGTTCGCAGCGATTGCCCAACGGACGAAGGACATTGGAGTTTTGCGGATCCTCGGTTATACGCGTTGGCAGGTGTTGACTTCCTTTTTCATGGAGGCATTACTCTTAGCAGTGGTCGGTGGGGGGATTGGTATTCTTCTGGGGTCTCTTAGTCATGGTTTGACAGCAACCTCAAACATCGCTAGTGGACCTGGTGGAGGCAAGAGTGTGGTTATCAAGCTGGTGGTCGATCAATACGTTCTGATGACTGGCGCGGGGTTTAGTCTGTTCATGGGTTGTGTGGGTGGCCTCATCCCAGCCTTGTCGGCGATACGTTTGAAGCCCCTCGAATCCCTACGTTGATTCCTGCTCAATGTTTCAAAGTTGACGTTCGGCTATCTCAATCGCTCGCAGTAGTCCTCTGGCTTTGTTGAGGGTTTCTTCGTATTCATTAGCAGGGATGCTATCGTAGACAATCCCGGCACCAGCCTGCATGAAGGCCGTTTGGCGCTGGAGGACCAAGGTACGAAGAGCGATGCAAGTATCCATATTGCCGCTGAAATCGATGTAGCCCACCGCCCCGCCATAAGGGCCGCGTCGGCATGGTTCGAGTTCGTCAATGATTTGCATGGCGCGAACCTTAGGCGCGCCTGAAAGCGTACCAGCTGGCAGACAAGCACGTAGAGCATCCAAGGCGGTCATTCCTGGTCGCAAATGACCGCTCACCGTACTGCACAGATGCATGACATGGCTGTAGCGTTCCACACTGAGAAGTTGAGAAAGCTCGACACTGCCGAATGTTGCAATACGTCCGACATCATTTCGACCGAGATCCACCAACATAATATGTTCCGCACGTTCCTTGGGATCGGCTAACAACTCCGCGGCCAGTCGGTCATCGTCGGCCGGCGTTTTGCCGCGTGGTCGTGTGCCTGCTAGAGGGCGAATGGTCACTTGGCCAGCCTCGACACGGCACATAATCTCGGGAGAGGAACCGATGAGGCAAGCTTCGGGGGTGCGAAGGTAAAAAAGGAACGGCGAGGGATTCACCACACGCAGGCTGCGATAGATGTCGAATGGCCTTGCCCGCGTCTGAGTAGTGAGACGTTGGCTAAGAACGACCTGAAAAATATCGCCTGCACGAATGTATTCTTTGCAACGTTCAACTGCAGCCTCAAATTGTTCACGGCTGAAGTTAGATTGATATTCCAGAGTGATGTCACCTTGTGGCTCGATGTCTGTAAGTTGTAAATCCGCGACTCCTTGTTGGAGACGCTCCACGAGACGATCAATCTTTGTACACGCAAGATCATAGGAACCACGCAGGTCATTGGAATCAACATGTGCATGGGCTACCACGGCAATGGTCTTGGTGATGTGGTCGAAAATCACCATGCGATCATAGAAGGCGAAGCTCAAATCCGGCAAGCCGCGATCGTCCGGTGGAGCTTTGGGCAAGTGTTCCTGATAGCGCACGGTATCGTAACCAGCGTAGCCGACCGCTCCCCCCGTGAATCGGGGCAGACCAGGTACTTGGGGGCCGCGATACCGCTGCAAATGCTGCTCCAGGAGTTGCATCGGGTTGGGGTGGATAAGGTCTTCGTGATAGGAACCGCGCAGCTCTACATGATTCCCATATGCCGTGAATTGAAGAAAAGGTCCGGCTGCCAAAAAACTGTAACGACCTAAGCGTTCGCCCCCAACCACGGATTCAAACAGGAACGCGTGCTCGCCCTCCAGAATTTTACAAAATGCCGAAACAGGAGTGAGAGTGTCGGCTGTCAACTGCCGGTAGACAGGAACAACCGTGGCCTGAGAGGCCAGATCGACGAACAAGTCGAAACGAGGTCGATGGCTCATGGGGAGGAAATCCTCGAAAGCAATTAGCATTTTAGTAGGGAGCAAGAGGGTTTCGGGAAAGAGGGCCTCTCCCTTGTTTGAAGAATCTGTGAAGTCACCATGAACCGCTCATGAACTTCTCATGAATCTTTGTAAACTCGCTTGTCGGCTGGATTTTAGCCTTGCTAGGATGTGATTGAATCAAGGTCGCCTATTTGTTTTTTCTCATCGGAGACGTTGAGATGAAGCAGCGTTTTCTCGCTCGCTTGGGTTTTACCCTAATTGAGTTACTAGTTGTCATTGCCATCATCGCCATCTTGATCGGACTGTTGTTGCCGGCCGTGCAGAAAGTCCGTGAGGCGGCCGCCCGTATGCAGTGTCAAAACAACCTGAAGCAGATCGGTTTGGCCTTCCACAACTACCACGACACCTACAACTACTTCCCACAGGGTGGTTACGATGGTCACCCACGTGCTGTCGCCTCAGACGGTGTCACTCCCAACCCTGCCGGCTTCAAGTATGACGAGGATCCGGGTGGCTACGAGACCACGACTTGCTGCCGTGCTGCCAATCGGGACGGCTGGAACTGGATGTATTGGATTTTGCCATTTATTGAACAGGAAAACGTCTTCCGTCTCGGGGTGGATGCTCCGCCGTTTTGGCCCAATGTCACCAATAACAGCAACGAAGATATTGTTGCCCGTCAACTCATTCGCATCTACTACTGCCCCAGCCGTCGTGCTCCCACGGGTTATGGTTCGGCTCAGTTTGGACGCAGTGACTATGCGGGTAGCGCAGGTATTTTCCAGGGGGATGTTCATGAACTGACGGGTGACACCCCTGCTCCACCTCTGGGTTATGCTCCCGCCCGTAACGAACGCACCTTCGAAAACTTTGGTGATTTCCCTGGACGCGGCGGCATGATCGTTTGGCCGGTGCGTGGGGCTCGTCGCACGATGGCATCTGTCACGGATGGCACTAGCAACACCCTGATGGTTGCAGATAAGGCCATTCCTGCGGGTCGTCAAGGTGTGGATGGTGGTGACAACGAACGCTGGAACAACAACGGCTGGGACGAAGACAACGTGCGTTATCACTTTGTTCCCAAGCATGATAACGATCCGACTAACTTCCGCCACCGTGCGGTCCCTTCGGGTGCGGACTGGCGAAATCTCTATCCTCCGACTAATGACCCGGCCTTTTCGGGTAATAACCTCTGGCGACGTTATTTCGGCTCGGCCCACACCGGCGGTATCAATGCGGTACTAGCGGATGGTTCCGTTCGGTTTATTTCCTTCACGGTGAATCCGGTCACCTTCATGTGGCTCAATGCCGTGAATGATGGTCAAGTCCTCGGCAACTTCTAATCAGGTGGATCCAAACTCATGAAGTACTGGTTATTGAGTGGGTTCACCATGTTGGTACTGGGTTTGGTCGGATGTGGCGATGGCCCTTCGGTGACCGGCAGTACTGCACCCTTGACCGAGGAAGAGAAACGCAAGATCGCTGAGGAAGATCGTCGGATTGATGAAGACGAAAGTCCGGGTAACAAAACCCGCAACATGAAGCCCAAAGGAAAAGGGCGCTAAGGCTAACTAATTTTCTCAAAGACAACGGAGCGTATTGATACGCTCCGTTGTCTACTTTCTAAATCATCCTTGTTCTCGATTCTACTTGTGGAGTTGGTGATGATGAAATCTCATCTGTTAGCTACGATCAGTTTTTTTCTTTTGATAGTTGGATGTGGAACCTACGATCCTCGTGGGGCGGCTCTCCTTCCCAAGGGAGAGTTAGTTGAGCATCCGACCTACCGTCAATGGAAAGCCTTTCCTGTTGGGACGACCGTAACGCAGAAAACGACTACGGACAGCGAACAAACTCCTGGAATGACCGTGACGGTCCTCGTCACTTCGCTCAAGCAGAAGACGGACGATTTTCTCGTATTAGAATCGCAATCGACCACGACCTATGCGGACGGTCGCATCAACAAGCAACCGGCTATTGAGTCGAAGATTCCGCGGGAGATTCGCTTGCCGGAGGGAATGTCTGCAGAGAACTGGGGCAAACCCAAGGGAACACTGATCGAAGAGGAAGTCGAAGCAGCTGGCAAGAAGTATCGTGCCCGCAAGTCTGAATCGCGCGGCAACACTGACGCCGGGACTTTGTTCCAGACGGTCTGGTCTTCGGATGAAATGCCGGGCGGCCTGGTGAAGTCGATATCTAAAGTACCCGCCGTCCAGGAGACGACCACTATCGAAATTACGGAAGTCAAAATCCCCTAAAATCTCGCTCTCTACTCTCCACAGATAGCAGATGCTAGACGCAGGCTGGCGAACAGATATGCGCCGTGATATGAAATGCGTACACTGTCAGTCGGCTTTAGAACTTGAGCAATTGCATTGTGCTACTTGTGGTGCAAAACAGAAGGCTCGGCCTAAAAGACGCACTGAATTCGACGCGGAGATCTTGAATCAGAAGCCCAAGCGATTCCTGAGCACGCCGAGCATCGCTATCGCGGGGTCATCTAGAGGTTGATTCCCGGTGCGGGATTGCTCCTCGGTGCGTGAGTGGTGTGGGAGCATGCTTTACCTGCATGGTAAAGCCAAAGCTGGAGCGTTCGCTGCGTTTTTCGCACCACATTTCGTATTGCCTTAGTGATCGCTCTGTTTTAATGGTCTGGTTTGATGCTGATCTCGCTATCTTTTTTGGCGATGTGAAATATCCGATCACGGGGTGAGAATTTCATAGGAACGATTCATAAAATCGATTAGACTGAGTAGAGAGAAAATCTTTCCCCCGTGAGCCAAATATGAGAAGCGGTTTTCCCTGCCCCAATCCTGTATGTACCCACGTCTTTGGTCCTCAAGACGTCAAGGGAGCTTCCTCTCTCAATTGTCCTCGCTGTGGCCTCTCTTTTACGTTTCAGGCGAAGCCGTTATTTTCTTCAACAGCATCAACTCCACGCGAGGAGGCCAAGCCTCGTATCCCTTCGCCTGGGAACGCATCGTTGCCGCAACCACCTTTGGCCATTCCTGTACCCATGGCGACTCCTGTTGGTCCGCTGCCTCAAGCAGCCGCGCCTATCAGCCCAATCGAACCGTTTGCTTCCAAGATTGGTTCGGAGATCGACCAGACCCCGGCGATTGTGGAATCTCCCATCAGGCGAAATAAGCGTACTAGGCATTCACGGGATCTGCTCTTTCGCATCACCCTGTTGAGCCTTCTGGTTTGTTTTATCGCGGCCGTGACCTTTACGCTCCTTTTCGTGTTGCCTCAGTTTGGAGGTTCGGAAGAGGAGCGGCGAAAAGTGCAATTCAATTTTTCGTTCAGCACCTCATGGGCCTATCGCGATGATTACAAACTACGTCGGCTCATGGATAGCCTTCTGGGAATGTCTCGCTCCAATCCACGGGGGCATTTTGTCTTGCATGTTATCGACTACAAGACCCGCGAGCCCAGTCCCGAGGAGTTGTTAGACGAGGCCATCAAACGTCTCAAGGCTGGTTTCCCACGTTTGCAATACAGCAATCCACTGAATCAGGGGAAAATCGGTGAACTGGACAACGAACCGGCTTTTCAGTTTGAGTTTCGCGGGTCCGCGACCGATGAGGTTCCCATGATAGGGGAATGTACCTTTCTCACGCGTCGCGGCTATGGATATTGGCTGATATGTTGGGGGCCGGCAGAAGACGAGGGTGAATTGGCTGAGCGTTTTCAACGCGTTCGCAGTGGCTTCCGCTTCGCGAATGGTCGCGAAGGTTGGCAACCTTCGCCGCGACCTTCGACGCAGTTGATGCTAGGCGACCAACCGATCCAACTTAACTATGTAAATGATGTGTGGCGGGTTGAGGAGAACCCCACGGATTACGACCCTCGCGCGGTGGTGGTGCTACGTGGCTTTGAGCTACAAGGAGAGCGATCGAGCCGAACTCCCGTAGACACCTACGCGGGGAAATCAGCGACAGTGCAATTATTGCTACTCGACCGGACGGAAGATTTGGCCACCGCAGTCAATCAGGCCAAAGCACACATCATTCATCATTTGTCCAAAGTCAATCCCGGTATCAAGCTCGAACCATATGTTCCAGAAGGGGGGCAAGCAGCCGTTTTTGCGGAGGTGGGAGCATTCAAAGGAGACTTGCGCTTTTATGAGGTTCGGGTGGGCAGTGAGGTAGTACGGTTTGCCCTTCTGGGAGTGGTGAATCGGCCTGAAGCGATGCTTGTGATTTTCGGCGAGTGTCCTTTGGAGAAGCGTGGCTATTGGATGACGGAGTTCAAGGCATTGGTTGAGACCGTGCGTCCGTCGGTGCGTTAAGCAGACTGGGTTCGCCACGTCGAGATCGCATCTGCGCTCCTGCGGGTGGGACGATTTGCGCCCCGCGTTGCTGAAGTTCGGTAGCCCGTGCTCGGATGTCATCGTGACGAACCGGCTGCGGATCGGGCAACTTGAACTCAAATGTCTGCGTATCGCGAAAAGAGAAAGGCAACAGGTTTTCCGTGATGAAGTCAATACCGGGCAGTTGATACCACGGAGCCACCAACTCGGGATAGTAGTCGACGGGTTCACAGCCTTCTCGTATCAGTCTATAGTGATACTTACCATAATAAATAAATGTTTCTTCAACAGGTGTTGGGCCGATCGGTTGGCCATTGCGATAAACCATCGCACCCGGCGGATCGGATTTGATGATCACTCGGCGAGTCACGCAGCCGCTGAGCGCCACTAGACCGATCATCGCCAGCGTCCACGTAAGCCCTCGCATGGCACCTCCTCGGGTTCCGATGAATGTCCGGCTTGCATAGCCAGATCGAGGAAGAGGTTCAAGAGGAATTTAAACGAGATTGGTCTTGTGGAAGAAAGGCTCCATCGAATAGAATTTGTTCTGTTTTGCTCTGAGGATCAATCACCGAGGAATGGAGTCCTCCCTGTGTCGACGCGAAACCCCCCTCGTATCCGTATTGGTATTCATGGGCCTGACATCCACGCAGGCAAAAGACATAGTGCGGGGTTGTGGCCAGCCGGAGTGGCTGCGGCCATCACCTACGCCGAAGCTGAGCCTGTGTCGCTCCCCGAGAGTAGCGAACGTTCTTGGGGCGAGGTACTGGAAACACTCAACGTACAGGGCGTGGTAATTGTTGGACACGACAGTTTAGCCAAACGCTGTCCCACCCACGCCGAATCGCTGTGTTCCTGGTGTCACGACCACAACATCCCGCTGCTGGCTATTGACCAGGGAACACTGTTGCTCAACAGTTCGCACGGTGGCACACTGTACAACGATTTGCCGCGCGATTTGCCCGAGGCTCTTCAGCATCGCCATCCGCCGGAGCGTGGTCTGCGTCACACCATTAATATCTTGACGGGTACGCATCTCGAAAAGCTCTACGGCGAGGGAGAAGTGGTTGTCAACAGTGAACATCGCCGAGCAATCGCCCGTCTCGCCCGCGGGTTTCGTATCAGCGCTCAGGCTTTAGATGGTGTGATCGAAGCGATTGAAGCGACGGGAGAATGGTATGCCGTGGGCGTGCAGTGGAATGCTGCTTCACCAACCAGTTCCGGTTTGGACATCCAACTATTCCGAGGATTGATTAGGGCAGCATTAGCACAGCGTGAGAAAGCAGAGAAGGGCGTAGTGACCCATGTATAAACCACAAGAGCCGAGCAATATCTTGTTGCTCGGCTTTCATTCCGCTTGGCTTAGTTGAGAAAAGATGCCTTACTTCTTGGGTGGCAGAATGACTGCGTCAATCACGTGAATCACGCCGTTGCTCACCTTGATGTCCGTCTTGGTGACGGTAGCCTTGCCATTGAGCTTCACCTTGCCATCTTCGAGGCTGAGCTTGATTTCGCCGCCCTGAACAGTCTTGACCGACTTGCCATCCTTCGCCGCAGCGACCGCATCTTTAGCCAGGATTTCTCCAGGAACGACATGGTAGGTCAGGACAGCGGTCAGTTGTTTCTTGTTTTTCAGGAGCTTGCCCAGTTTCTCTTCACCGATAGCGTTGAAGGCTTCATCCGTAGGAGCGAAGACTGTGAAAGGCCCCTTGCCCTTGAGCGTGTCCACCAAATCAGCGGCCTTGACGGCAGCGACCAGCTTGGTGAACTTGGCGGCGACGGCGGTGTCGACGATGTCAGCCTTGTTGTCTTCGGCGGTCGAGACGCCCGTGATGATCGCTAGGGCCAGAGCCAAAGCGCCGAAACGAAACGCATGGTACAGCATGGATGCAAAATCCTCGTGCGAAGTGTGTTGCCAGCGGTCCCTCACCGTGGCACTAGCATGAATAGACATGGCAACGCAGCAGTCAAGCCGCTGTGCTAAGAATTCTCCGAGGAATTTGCTTTTTGCAATTGGACACGCAGTTCAGCGGGCGAAGCCACGCCCGTGGTTCCTATTTTGCTTACCGTAATGGAAGCCACTAGACAACCAAAGGCGGCCGCTTCTCTTGGGCTTAGACCTGCTACCAAGGCGGTGAGGATGCCGGCCGTCGTGCTGTCCCCTGCCCCGACTGGGTCAGTGGGACCGTCAACGCGGTAAGCGGGGATCATCTGTCCTCTCTGTCCCGGTTCGACACAATAAATCCCTTGACTGCCTAACGTCAGGTACACCGGCCGACTCGCTTGCATCGCGAGGACATCGGCAGCGGCCAAAGCGTCGGGAGCCTGAGGGACGGCAGAGCGAGCTTCGGCCTCGTTGGGCTTGAGCATCACCGAGCGAAAGTGTGAGATACGAAATCGGCTGTCGGCCAGGATCGGGATAGTAGCAGGAAACAAAGCCAAATGCTCGCGGAGGCGAGAGGTGACGACACCTGCGTCCAGGGTTTTGACTTGATCGACGATGGCCAAGGCATCCAGTCGGGGCAACCAAAACCGTAGATTCTCCAAAAGCTGGTCTTGGGTTGCAGTATCCAGAGGTTCACATGGATGGATGTCTAGGCGATGGAGTTCACGCGGCAACTGCCCGGGCATCCGGAGCATGGGTTTCATGTAAGTGGGCGTAAGACGGCTAGGATGGCGAACAATTCCATCGATGCAGACACCTTGATGGGACAATGCTCGGAGCAGTTCAAAGCCCTCGCCATCTTCGCCGATAAGTGACAATGCTACGACACGACCCACTCCCAGAGCGACCAGATTGTTGATCACCGTGCCAGCGGCTCCAGGTATCGAACGCACTTGGGTGACTTGGTAAGCATCCAAACCCGTCTCGAGCGAAGGCTCGGTCCGTTGGCCATCGAGGTCAAAGTAGCGATCAAGGAACAAATCCCCCAACACGCCGATGGTTCGCTTGGGGACAGAAGCCAGGATCGTTTCGAGTTGCTGCGAAGTAAGGCTCATCCGCCCGCCTCCAGGATCGACTGCCGCAACTGCGGTATGGTCACGCGATGATCGCCCTGGATGTAAAAACTTTCGCCGCCGTCGGCCACGGTGCGAACCAGGATCGTCTTCCAGGGCCGATAATAATATTGCGGATCGGACTTGGGAGCCTGACGCTTCGGATCGCCGGCAATCGGAATGAGGTCGAAAACCGCTGTCGTGAACTGAGCAATTCGCTCGCCGCGTTGGTGGGCTACGTTCCGCGCCATAGCCAGCGCCTTGAGATAAACCTCTGGCCCCATGACCGCCGAGCCAAAGTTCAGATAAACGCCGTTCTCCAGATTTTGCACCGCCCGCGCGAAGATCAAAAAGTCGGTGTAGCTGGCTTGTCCGAATACTGCCCCATCGAAATTGGGATGTTCATGCAAAATATCTTGACCAATGCCGACATGAACCGTCACCGGAATGTTGCGTAGGGCAGCTTGAGCAAGGATGCTGATCTCTTTGTGCGGATAAGGGCCTTCGAGAATGGCCCGACCCAGGCCCTCGCCCAAACCCATCCCCTGTGCCACACCCGATCGGACAAGGTCGTTGATCTGTCCGGTTTCTTGCCACAGCCCAAACTCGCCGCTGGAAATATAGCGAGCGACACTTTCGGTTGTGGCCCCAATCAGAGCCATCTCATAATCGTGGATGGGACCGGCACCGTTCATGGCGAGATGGGAGATCAACCCCCGATCCATCAGATCGATCAAATATCGCTGGGTACCAGCTCGCAAGACATGAGCACCCATCAGCCAGATGCGCGCTCGGTCTTTGGCTCGTGCCTCGATGAGCCGCCGTGCTATCGTGGGCAGATGAGGCGAGGCTTCGCCCGGTACCTC